>Ga0182738_1000276_pt1 | contig 78554 bp, 54 predicted proteins | sample eDN5th30CBELigMG_FD_128876 | JGI IMG/M metagenome (GOLD analysis project Ga0182738, IMG submission 128876) | Enriched Miracle-Growth compost microbial communities from Emeryville, California, USA - eDNA 5th pass 30_C BE-Lig MG (version 2)... ... | reverse complement strand
CTCTTGCGCACCATCACGCGCGGATCCGGCTTGAACTCCTTCGCATTCGGATCCGGGAAGTCCGGGCCGAACAGGCGGGTGTAGAACTGCAGCGGCGACCACTCCGGCGAGTTCGGCGTGTTGGGATTCTCGTAGCTGTAGGTGGAGCGCACGTCGCCGGTGGCGGTGGCCGTCAGCGACTTGAAGCGCGTCGAACCGCCGATCTGGTTGGCGATGGTGACGTCGATGGTTTCACCCGGGATGCCTCTGTCCTTCGGCGCCGCGCCCGTGCGCGCAACTACCCAGCCGGTGAAGTGACACAGGTTCTGGTAGTTGTCGCGGAAGTAGGTGCTGTTGGTGATCAGGTTGATGTGCTGACGGATCGGCGCCAGCGCGGCGATCTCCTCGGGCAGATCGAAGTCCCGGCCGACTTTCTTCGGCACGAAGATGCTCTTGGTCATCCCCAGGCCCCAGCCCCAGGTACCGAAGCGCACCGGCATCGGCGCGCCGGAAGCGAGCGCGGTGCCATTGTCGTTCAGGAAGCAGTTCAGCAGCGGCAATCCAATCGTCACCGCAGTGCCGTTCAACATGCCACGCAACACACGACGTCTGGACAAATTGTTCATTTCTTCTCCCCCTTCTCAGGGCTGTACCGACGTTCAACTCCGGCCCGACCTGGCCACTCCTCGCATGCCGCGAACCTCCATGGTCAGCGGGCCTTGCTGGCGATCACCGTCTTCTCCTGCGGATGCACCAGGTATGCCTGAACGAACGACAGTTGCACGGCAGAGGAAATCGCCGTGTTCACGCCGGTTTTCGCATCGGCATATCCGTCTGCCAGGCGGCGCAGCGCGCGGTGCAGCGATGCGGCCGAGAGCTGGCCATAGCTTTGGTGATGGGTCGCCCAGTTGGTGTTGAGCTGATGACTGAACGACTCGACATCGACATATCCTGCCAGGACCCCTTGAGCGGCCCGCTGGGTCAGGTCGAGGTGAAGCCGTGAGCCGCGCATGATGTAGTAGCCGCTGAACACGCCCGGCTGCGAGTTCGGCCACTTGAGCGCATCGATCGGTTCCGTGGTCAGCACGCCGTTGACGATCTTGCCCTTGAGCTGCGAGACGAAGCTCTTGCCCCAGCGCACATCCACCTGCTGGGTCGAGCCGGGAGCGAAGGCCGTACCCGTGCCGTCGCGGTGCAATTCGTTGAGACCACGATACGTGGTCACGGTCACCTCGTCGTCGTTGACCATGTCGTCCACGCCCGTCAGCTCGATCAGCCAGCGGTTGTACGCATTGCCATACATGTCATCGGTGTCGAAGAACGAGACCACGCCGCCCATGCGGTAAGCGGCGATGCAACCGATCGCACGATACAACTGGTTGTCGACGCCCTTCTCGCCCAGTGGACCCTGGTAATCGTTGGGACCGGTCTTGCCGTCGAGATTCAACCCGTACGACATCGGCCCCTGCGCCTCGTAGAACGGGAACGGATCCTTCTGGTTTTCGAGATGGAATGTCCGCCCCTCGCGCATGAGGCGTGACTCCATCTCCGTGTAGACCTTGCCCTTGGGAAACAGCTCGTCAAACTGCTCGCGCGGCCCCGAGTTGAAACCGCGCGGGCACTCGACCTTGCCGTCCGGGGTCTCGTAGACCGCCCAGCGCCGTTCCGTCATGACGTAACCGATGCGGCCGTCCCGAAGCGCATCGGCGGCGAGCGCCGAGCCTCCCGAGGTCAGCGCGGTCAACGTCAGTGCGCCGAGCAGGCAACGAGATGTCGGGGTCATGGGCGAAACTCGTTGCTCCCGAAAATATCCCACAGGACGAAGGCCTTGAAGCCATTGCGCCGACCCGTGAATTCACCATAACCGTCAGCGTTGGTGACGCCCGGCTTGTCATCACCCGCATAGGTGTACACCGGCCGATCGCGATAGGCCCAAACCTGCAGCGACTCCTGCCCGGGGGCAGCGCGATGGCCTGTATTCGGGTCGATAGCCATGATGCTCCACAGTCGACTCGTGCTCTTGGCACCGGCCGGCGCGATTACATAAGGAAAGGTCTCGCGGCACAGCTTCGGATCGCCATCGCCGCAGATTGCCATGCGATAGGCCTGGGTGGAATCGGGGTTATCACAGGCCAGCTGCGCGAACGAGTCATCCCGGCAGTTGTAACGATAGATGGTCCGGCCGCGAGAATCTGCCAACACCTGGCCGCCGCCTTCCACGTCCTGAACAGTAAACGCTTCGGGCGGACGCAACGTACGCTGCGTATAGACGTTGTGCCAACCCGGAACGTCGGCGCCCCAGAAGTTGCGCGAGCCACGGTCATAGTTGTACGTGTAGAGCGGCTTGCCGCGGAAGGCCCACTGATTGACGCCGGGCGCACGCTTGATGATCGTCCAGTCGTCGCGCTCCTTGACGATTTCCGGCGCCAGCACCGGCGTCCACGCCGTCAGGCATTCCTTGAAGCAATTCGACGTGCCGGACTTGTCGCCATCCCAGGTGTACACCGAGGCGCCATCGTCGGTCGTGATCATGTGCCCCGTGGTCGAGAAAGCGATCTTGAAGCCGGGCGGAACGGCAGGCGCGGGTCCGACCGGTATGCGGACCACGCCGCCGTCACCACCGGCGTCCATCTTGGTACCGCCGTTGACGTCTCCAGTCTGTCGATCCAGGCTCGACGTGTACAGCGGATAGCCGCCGTAGGCCCATTGGCCAGCGCCGTCATCGCGCTGGATGATGGTCCACTTGCCTACCTCTTTGGCGTCCTTGGGCGCGAGCACCGGCGGCCACAGATCGACACAGCTCGGGCGCTGATCCAGATCCGGCAGCACCAGGCCCGGCGGGTACGGACTCATCAAGCCGGCCGAAACCCGCAGGACCTCGTTGGTGCACGCAGAAGGCCGGCCTTCACGATCTCCGGTCGCGCCGTTGCGCAATGCTCGCAGCGGCCATTTGTACAAAGTGTGTCCCTTGGAATCCGCGAACACCGGCCCTTCCAGCTCCGTGGCGATCACCTGGAACCCAGGCGGCATCGCCTCTTTGACGTACAGCTCGTGATCGGGTGCATTCGCCGTCTGCCAGTAGCGGCTGGAAACATCGGAATCAGCAGCTGCCGGCTCCGCCGCGGTCGCGAGCTGTGCTCCCCCCAGCAGTGCCGCGCTCGTCACCAGGACGATGGGCAGGTCTGTCGACAAAACCGAAAACAATTTCAGCGGCGATCGCATAAATAATCGGATCCTGACTCTACTTGAGAACATCGCCCGCAAGGTCGGGCGGCCATCATTCGTACAACGCTACCCATCGATCACGCCATCACACGACGATCTCGTGCATCACTTCGGAAGTCTTGTTGCTCAACGTGCCCCACGACGGCACGTCCACTCCCATGATCCGCAAAGCGGTGTATCCGACCGCGGTGGGCGACCCGCCTTTCATATCGATGTGCAAGCCGGACTTGATCTTGCCGCCGGCGCGACCCGCGGTGATGACCGGCAAGCCGTCCACCGAATGCGTTTTCGCATCGCCCACGTCCGTGGTGGCGTAGATCAGGACGTTGTCCAGCAGCGTGCCGTCGCCTTCCGGAATCTTGGTGAACGCTTCGACGAAGTCGGCCCACGCTTCCATCGTGCGCCGCGTGAACCAGGACGCGTTCGGCTGATAACCGAGCGCAGGATCGACGGCGTCTTCGTGCGTACAGGTGTGGTGCGGCTTGGGATACCCAGCCCTGACCAGCGCCGAGAACGCAGCGGAATAGGACATGTTGAAGACACGGGTCTGATCGCAGGCCACCGCCATGACCATGAGCTCCGTCATCATGCGGTGACGCAACCGCATCGTCTCCACTTCCTTGGTCGCCGCCGGATCGACCGGTGCCTTGCCGGGAGCGTGACAGGCCGCGATCGGCTCAGGCTTGGTGAGGCGCTGCTCGAACTGGTTCTCCAGCTGCCGCAGCCCGGTGAAATACTGATCGATGCGCGCACGATCTTTCGCACCGACCGTCTTCATCAGCGCGCTCGTCTGATCCATGACGCCGGACAGCACGCTCTTGCGAACCATGACTCGCGGATCGGGCGTGAACGTGGGCATGTTCGGATCCTGGAAATCCGGTCCGAACAGACGGGTGTAGAACTTCAGCGGCGACCATTCCGCAGGATTGCGGGTCGCGCTGTTCGCATAGCTGTAGGAGTTGGAGGTATCGCCGTCTGCAGTCGCGGTCAGCGATTTGAAGCGCGTGGTCTTGCCGATTCGCCCGGCCACCGTGGTATCGATGGTTTCGCCCGGGATGCCCCGGCTCGGCGCGATACCGCATCTTGCGACCACCCAGCCCGAGAAATGATTGTTGTTGGGCGAGGCATCCAGGATGGCGGTCGCGTTCGAGAACAGATTGATGTGTTCGCGGACCCGGGCCCACGAGGCAATCTCCTCGGGCAGATCGTAGCCGGGGCCAGTTTTCTTCGGCACGAACACTTTCGAGGTGATGCCGCAGCCGTAGCCCCAGGTGCCGAAGCGGACCGGCATCGGCGCGCCTGACGCCAGCGCCGTGCCATTGTCGTTGAGGAAGCAATCCAGCAGAGGCAGGCCGACCGTCACCGCAGCGCCGTTCAGCACGCCTTTCAGAACACGACGTCTACTCAACGTTTTCATGTCTTCTCCTGCTGCCGTGGAAATCGCCCGCCGCTATCGCTCCAACCTTTGCGCACCATGTCACTTACCCAATGTGGCCTCGGAGGCCTGCGTACGAGTGATCTTGGGCTCGTCGCCGCCCGGTGCCGGCGCGGCCGGAACCGGGTCCTGAGGCTCTTTGAGCCGCGAGAACGCATCGCTGAGCACGATCGTTCGCAACAGATCCCGCAGCCGGTACTCCTCGGAGGAGAACCGCTCGTTCAGGTACCCCAGAATTTCGCGTTCGCTGGTGCCGGCCGGACCGCCGGTGCCGTAGCTGTACATGCGCTGCACGAGACAACGCGGCAACCCCGGGTTGTCGTGCACCGCCTGCGCCAATCCAACCGCGTCAGCGTATTTCACGCCGTCGAGATCGCCGCTGGTGTCGATCGCGACGCCGTTCTCCGTCGAGCGGAAGCTGCCGTCGCCGTCGAAGTTCTCCAGCGCCAGGCCGATCGGATCCATGATCTTGTGGCAGCCGGCGCAGGAGGCATTTTCCAGGTGCGCGTTGACGCGATCACGCTGGGTCGGATAGCTCGAGCTAGGGCTGTTGACGATGGAAAAATCCACGCCCGGCGGCGGCTCGGGCACGTGCTGGCACAACAGCACTTCACGCAGCGCCTGGCCCCGCAGCGTCGGCGAACTCCGTCCGGGATGCGCATGCAGCGAGAGGAAACTGACCTGGGTCAACAAGCCGACCCGGTGACTGTCGGACGGCAGCGTGTACGGCGTCCATCCGGGCAGCGCGGGCGTTCCTTCCAGGATCGCCAGAGCCGGCGTCATGAAGGAGGAGCGCGTCGTGAACAGATCGCGATAGTCCTTGTTCTCGACGACCAGATGATTGATCACGGTGCGCAGGGTCTGTTCCCGTGCGGCCTCCGCGGTCACGCTGGTGAAATTCGGATAGATGGTCGAATCTTTCGAGACGGTCCGGAAAGCATTGAATCCGAACATGTCGTCGAAGAATGCACGCATGCCATCGGCAAGCCGCGGGCTGGCCAACATCCTTTCGACGGTGCGGGTCCGCCCTTTCCTGGTCTGCAGTTCGCCGCTCGCGGCCGCATTCAGCAGCTCGTCATCCGGGCCGGCATCCCACAGAAAGTAGCTCAGCCTCGAAGCGAGCGAGTACGCATCCAGACGCAGCTGTCCCGGGTTTTCCGGATCCGGCTCGGCACGCTCCACCACGAACAGCACTTCTGGGCTGAGCAGCATCGCTTCCAGCGCGAGCTCGAGGCCCGCGTAGAAATCCTTGAGTGTCTTGGCTCCCGATCCTGCGCTATCGACGAAGGTGGCAAGCTCGGTGTCGGTCAGCGGACGCCGATACAGCAGGCGCCCGATCTTCGACAGGAATTCGGTGGCGCAGGCCTGGTCTGCCGCATCGTCCGCAGCCGGTTTGCACGGAACCAGAAATTCACGATTCTCGGCGTCCACCACCTGCGCAGCCACAGTGGCACCCGCGCCCTGGAACTGTTCGAGCTGCGAGCTGCTGATGCCGGCGATGGCCGCGCCATTGGCGAGCAGCCCTTCCGTTCGTTCGAACGGCGGAAACTGCACCTGCAGCTCGATGCCGGAGCCGAAGATGTAGCGCAGCGAGTTGAGATACTGGTCGGTGGTGACGAGAGAGATACGCGGCTCTGTGCCGGAACTCTGCGGTTCGCTCGGCGAACAGCCGGACAAGGCGACGACCGCCAGCACGCCGGCCAGACCAGCGCGCAGCCGGGATTCAACGTGCCCCGGATGCACTGACGCGGAACTCCCCCCGATCGAACGCATCTATTGGCCCCCCGAATTCGGACGATCCTCAAGCACTTGCGGCTTAATTTGAGCGTTTCCGGTTCGAGGCTAGCAGACCGTGCCGCCATTACCCATTGACAATAGATCAAGAACTATTGCCGGCGCGTACTAATTGGACCGATACGTTCGCTACCGAAATCAATGATTTACCGATAATCAGCGGCCTGAGCCCGAAGTAGCGAACCCAGCGGCTTCGCTTACCCACGACGACGCGACGGACCCGCCCGCTGCGGGCGAATCCGTCGACTCGAGCCCTCGAAGATCAAGGTAGTCAGGGGCTTTTACGGGCGACTACCGTCTTCTTCTCCTGCGGATGCATCAGGTACGTCTGCACGAACTGCAGCTCGATTGCCGAAGAGATCGCCGTGTTCGCACCGGTTTTTGGATCGGGATAGCCGTCCGCCAGGCGCAGCAACGCACGATTCAGCGAGCCGGCCGAGAGCTGGCCGTAGCTTTGGTGGTGGGTGGCCCAGTTGGTGTTGAGCTGATGGATGTACGACTCGACATCGACATAGCCGCCCAGGACGCCTTTCGCGGTGTCCTGATTCACCGTGAGCTGGAAGCGCGAGCCTCGCATGATGTAGTAACCGCTGAACACACCCGGCTGCGAGTTCGGCCACTTGAGCAGGTCGACCGGCTCGGTGGTCAGCACCCCGTTGACGATCTTGCCCTTGAGTTTCGAAATGAAACTCTTGCCCCAACGGATGTCCACGTCCTGCGTCGAGCCCGGCGCGAAGGCCTGGCCGGTGCCGTCGCGGTACAGGTCGTTGAGACCGCGATACGTGGTCACGGTCACATCGTCGTCGTTGGTCATGTCATCCACGCCCGTCAGCTCGATCAGCCAGCGGTTGTAACCGTTACGGTACATGTCGACGGTGTCGAAGAACGAGACCACGCCGCCCATGCGGTAGGCGGCGATGCAACCGATCGCGCGATACAACTGGTTGTCGACGCCCTTCTCGCCTTCCGGACCCTGGTAATCGTTCGGACCGACTTTGCCGTCCAGGTTCAGTCCGTACGACTTGGGACCCTGCGCTTCGTAGAACGGGAAAGGATCCTTCTGGTTTTCGAGATGGAATGCCCGCCCCTCACGCATCAGGCGCGACTCCATCTCCGTGTAGGTCTTGCCGCTGTTCTTGGGGAACAGCTCCTCGAACTGCTCGCGCGGCCCCGAGTTGAAGCCGTGCGGGCACTCGATCTTGCCCTCGGGACTGGACTCGTAGACTGCCCAGCGCCGTTCCGTCATGACATAGCCGATCCGGCCGTCGCGAAGCGCATCGGCGGCGAGCGCCGAACCTCCCGAGGTCAGCCCGGCGACCGTCAGTGCGCCAAGAAGCAGACGAGATACTTTCGACGAACCTGCTGCCGCAGCTGGCCGCTCAATCTTCATAAGTCACCTCTTGACCGGCGCTTGAGATCGTTGCCGAGTCATTGACGAAACGCGTTGCCCTGAAAGATGTCCCGCAGGACGAAGGCCTTGAAGCCGTTGCGTCCTCCAGTGAATTCACCGTACCCGTCGGCATTGGTGACGCCCGGCTGGTCGTCACCCACATAGTTGTACACCGGCCGGTCGCGATAGGCCCAAACCTGCAGCGACTCCTGCCCGGGGGCAGCGCGATGGCCCGTGTTGGGATCGATGGCGATGACGCTCCACAACCGGCTCGTGCTCTTGGCGCCGGCTGGCGCGATCACATAGGGGAAAGTTTCGCGGCACAGCTTCGGATCGCCGTTGCCGCAGATCGCCATGCGATAGGCCTGGGTCGAATCCGGGTTGTCGCAAGCCAGCTGCGCGAACGAGTCATCGCGGCAGTTGTAGTAATAGATGGTGTGGCCGCGCGAGTCCGCCAGTACCTGCCCGCCGCCTTCCGCGTCCTGAACGGTGAATCCTTCAGGCGGGCGCAACGCACGCTGCGTATAGGCATTGTGCCAACCCGGAACATCGGCGCCCCAGAAGTTGCGCGAGCCACGATCGTAGTTGTACGTGTAGAGCGGCTTGCCGCGGAAGGCCCACTGATTGACGCCGGGCGCACGCTTGACGATCGTCCAGTCGTCGCGCTCCTTGACGATTTCCGGCGCGAGCACCGGAGCCCAGTCGATCAGACAGTCCTTGTAGCAGTTCGAGACGTTGGGCTTGTCGTCGCCGTCCCAGGTGTACACCGAGTCTCCGCGATCGGTCGTGATCAGCCGTCCGCTGGTCGAAGGAACGACCTTGAACCCGGGTGGAATTCCAATGGCCGGTCCGACCGGTACTCGAACCACGCCGCCATCGCCACCGGCGCTCATCTTGGTGCCGCCGTGAACGTCCCCGGGCTTTCGATCCAGGCTAGACGCGTACAACGGATAACCATCATAGGCCCACTGTTCCGCGCCATCGCCGCGCTGGATGACAGTCCACTTGCCCACTGCCTTGGCATCTTTCGGCGCGATCACCGGCGGCCACAGATCGACACAGCTCGGACGATGATCCAGATCCGGCAACGCCAGACCCGCCGGGTACGGACTCATCAAGCCGGCGGAAACTCGCAGGACCTCGTTGGTGCAGGTGGAAGGCCGGCCTTGACGATCGCCGGTCGCGCCATTGCGAAGCGTCTGCAGTGGCCACTTGTACAGAGTGCGTCCCTGGGCATCGGCAAACACCGGCCCTTCGAGCTCCGTGGCGATCACCTGGAATCCAGGCGGCAGCACCTCTTTGACGTAGAGCTCGTGATCGGGAGCATCCGCCGACTGCCAGTACTGGTTGAAAGGATCGGGCGCAGCGGCTGCCGGCTCCGCGGCGGTCGCGAGCTGCGCTCCGCTGAAAAACACCGCCGTCGACGCCAGGGCGACAGGCAGGTCCGTCGACAAAAAATGGAACAGGTTCAGTGGCGATCGCGTAAGCGATCGGATCCAGACTCTGCGCGAGAGTCCGGACGGACTGAGGTCCCGATCCCTGGTAACCGATGCGAAACTCACCCCGATCGACCGCATCTACTGGCCCCCGATTCGAACGATCCTCGGCACTTATAGTTTTATGAGCGATTTCGTTCCGAGGCTATCAAACCGCGTCGGCATTAACATTTGATAATAAGGAAAGAACTGTTGCCGCTACGTACTAAGGCATCGATCCGGCTTCGCGCCTGAAATCAATAGCTTATCGGCAACCCGAGGTTTCTTGCCGCGGTCGATCCGGGGGACTCCGCCGCCGAACGGCCTTCGGCAAACCGATGGCAGGTCTCGATCTCCGCGAGACCTGCGCTGTCGTGTGTCATCCAGACGGCGGGTCAAACGCGCTGCCCACACAGCGCGTTTGACCGATGCACGCCAATACCCGCGCAATTACAGGCGGAAGTCGATGCCCTGCGCCAACGGCAATTCCTTGCCCCAGTTGATCGTGTTGGTCTGCCGGCGCATGTACGACTTCCAGGCATCCGAGCCCGATTCGCGGCCGCCGCCGGTTTCCTTTTCGCCGCCGAAGGCGCCGCCGATCTCGGCCCCGGAGGTGCCGATGTTGACGTTGGCAATGCCGCAGTCGGAGCCGCCGTGCGACAGGAAGTACTCCGCATGCTGCAGGTTGTCGGTGAAGATCGCCGACGACAGACCCTGCACGACGCCGTTCTGGATGGCGATCGCCTCATCCAGAGTGCTGTACGGGATCAGGTAGAGAATCGGCGCGAAGGTTTCGGTCTGCACGATCTCCCACTCGTTCTTCGCCACCGCGATGGCGGGCTCGACGAAGTTGCCGGGGCGATCCAGGCGCTTGCCGCCGTAAAGAATCTCGCCGCCGGCCTGCTTCACCGCAGCCAGGGCCTTCTCGAAGCGTTCGACCGAGTCCTTGCCGATCAGCGGCCCCATCAGCGTCTTCGGATCCAGCGGATCGCCGATGCGCACCTGGCCATAAGCCTTCACCAGTTTCTGCTTCAGTTCTTCGAAGCGCGACTTGTGCACGATGACGCGACGGGTCGAAGTGCAACGCTGACCGGCCGTGCCGACCGCACCGAAGACGATGCCGGGAACCGCGATGTCGAGATTGGCGAACTCGTCGACGATGATGGCGTTGTTGCCGCCCAGCTCCAGCAGGACCTTGCCCATGCGCGCCGCCACCCGCTCACCGACCTTGCGGCCGATCGCGCTGGAGCCGGTGAAGGAGACGAGATCGATGCGCGGATCGTCGACGAAACGTCCGGCGAGCTGATTGTCGCCGTCGTTGAACAGATGGAAGATCTCCGGCAGGCCCGCATCGGCCAGCACTTCGTTGCAGATCTTCTGCACCGCCACGCCGCACAGGGCGGTCTTCGGCGACGGCTTCCAGACGCTGATGTTGCCGCAGATCGCTGCCAGGCAGGAGTTCCACGACCAGACCGCGACGGGGAAGTTGAACGCCGAGATGATGCCGACCACGCCGAGCGGATGCCATTGCTCGTACATGCGATGCTGGCGGCGCTCCGAATGCATCGCGTTGCCATACAGCATGCGCGACTGTCCGACTGCAAAGTCGCAGATGTCGATCATTTCCTGCACTTCGCCGTCGCCTTCGGCCTTGATCTTGCCGTTCTCGAGGCTCACCAGGCTGCCGAGCGCGTCTTTGTTGTCGCGCAAGGCATTGCCGAGACGCCGGATGACATCGCCACGCACCGGTGCCGGCACTTTGCGCCACTCGGTAAAGGCTTCCTTCGCTGCGGCAATGACGCGGTCGTATTCGGCCGGCGTAGTCGCGCGCACGCTCGCAATCAGTTCGTTGGTCGTCGGATTGATCGATTCGATCAGCGGCGCGGATTGCGTTTCCCAGGAACGGGAACCCGACCAGGTCCCGGGATTCGTCTTCTCCAGACCGAGTCGCTTGAGTATGTCGTTCATTGCCATTGCCCTTTATGTTGCGGTAGCGGCCTTCTCGCCGCGCGATGGGTACATCGGCAACTGATTGCTGCCGCTGTATGCGATGCGTTGCCCGCTAATGCGAGCATCGGGAATGCTGCGTGCACCTCGCAGCACTATAGGATGGAGGAACATTCATCAACAAGCCACCGGCGGAACGCCACCAGCGGTGGATAGTCGGCGCGATCGGTCGACCAGAACAGGTAATACCCGCCGGTGGTACGCATGGGCCGGTCAATGGCGCAGACCAGCGTGGAGCGTTTCAGTTCCTCTTCGAACAGGAACGTCGGCAGCAACGCCACACCCAAGCCCGCTGCTGCAGCGGCACCTGCCGTGGTCCATTGATCGAACAGCATGCCGCGTACGTGATCGGCCGGCACGCCGTGATGGCCCAGCCATTGTTCCCAGGCGTCGGGACGAGACTTCAAGTGCAGCAGCGGCGCCTTGCGCAGATCTTCCGGCTGCTCGAAAGCAAATCGCTTCTGCAGCTCCGGGCTGCACAGCGGCGCGACCACGTCGGCGCACAGGAAAACACTCTCGGCGCCCATCCAGTTGTCGGTGCCGTAATGCAATGCGGCATCGAGGGATTTGGTACGGAAATCGAACGGCGAGGTTTGCGTGACCAGGTTCACCATCACGTTCGGATTGGCGCCGATGAACTTCGGCAGACGCGGCACCAGCCAGTTGGTGCCGAAGGCAGGCAGAACCGCGAGATTGAGAGTTCCGCCCGCGGGATTCGCGCGCAGGTTCATCGATGCAGCGCCGATGTGTTCGAGGCTCTCGCGTATCTCCCGCGCGTAGGCGTGACCTGCGGCAGTGAGTCGAATCGTTTGTCGTTCGCGCCAGAACAACGGTACTTCGAGTTGCTGCTCCAGCAACTTGATCTGTCGGCTGACAGCGCTTTGCGTGAGATTCAACTCCAGAGCGGCGGCCGTCACGCTGCCGGTGCGCGCGGCCGCCTCGAACGCAGAGAGTGCTGCCAATGAAGGCAGAAACCGGCGCGGTATCTTCATTCCGATCTCATTCCGACTTTGAATAATGTATTGCCGAATGGCTCGTATCTTTGCGTCGGCGCGCCTTCCTATTATGGATACGAATCGCTGGAGCTCGTCAATACTGCGGAGCCTCGAACGACGCTGAGCGGCACACCCTGCAACACCTGATCGAATGGGCGCGGCCTACATGATTCTGAGCAAGGACAGGTACCAACACTCTCCTAAAGCGCGGGCCTTTCTGGCTACGGTTAGCAACGGCAAGTATCAGCGCGAGATCATCAGCGGGTCCGGCAAATTCAGCGACGGCGCCGTACCCGCTGACATGGGTTTGCTTTACACGCCCGAGCAGTTGCAGAACCTGATCGAGCTGCGCGGCACGCAGATCACGCGGCACTACTTCGATCTGGCTCGCAACAGCAAGGCGCTGCAGGCACTGATCAAGGCGCCCCCGGAAACCGCCGACCTCGGCGGCACGCCGGACCACGGCAAACAGCTGAACTATCGCCCGGTGGAAGGCCTGATCCACAAATACGAGCTTGGACTGATCTACGTCGCCATGCCGCGCCGCGTGCGTCGTCGCGAGGAACTGATCGCGCCAGAGGAAACGGACGACGCGATTGCGCCGAGAGACCTCGCCACGATTGCCGGCGTCGCCGCTTACATCGCCAGACACAACAGTGACGTGGCGCAGAACGGTGGACTCCATCCCACCAGCCGGCGGGAAAAGCTGCGGGAGATTCTCATGTCGGGCGGCGACCCCATGGTGCTGACCAACAAGAATCTCGCGCAGTGGTGGTCGGCCCTCGCCGACGCGGGCATCGAGTCCATCCGCGTCGACACCCGGGAAGGCGCGTTCTATCCGCAACGTTTCGACGACACCTTCTTCGACATGCTGGACAAGTTCCACGCGGCATACCCCGGCACGCGCCTGCGGTTCATGATGCACTTCAATCATCCGGACGAATTCCTGAAGAAGGACGCGCACGGCAAGTACATCGACGACCCACAGGGCGGGCTGCAGTGGATTGCCGCGACCCGGCGCGCCATCGAAGGTCTCGGCCAGCGGGCCTGGCTGACGCTCGACAATCAGGCGCCGATCATCAGCGGCATCAACGATGACTCCAACGCTCTGCGCGTCATGCAGCGGGAGCTGCGACGCAACCGCGTGGAGAATCACTACTTCTTCTGCGGACACGACATCATCGGCTACAAGGCGAGCGACATCCCGATCGAACGGGTGTGGCAGCTGCTGAACGAGTCCCAGAAAGGACTGTCCGGGGTCGAGGCGCACGCGCGCTTGTCCATTACGCACGACAAAGGCAAGACGGAAGTCGCCGCCGTCAGCAACCAGCCGTTGGCAGGCGTTCCCGGCACCGAGAATGGCTTCGTGGTGTTCAAGCTGATGCGCAGCGCCGAGGATGCCAAGGATCGCGGCAAAGTGACCATCGTCGGTCGCAATCCGGACGCCGTCGGCTTCGACGGCTACAACGACCGCGTCATCTACGATGAGGCCGGCCTTTACGCGGAGACGGAAGCGGCGGAGTCGGAACGGTTCGTCGCGAACACGACGCGGCTGCAACGCCACGGTTGATTGCGGAAGGAGCCTTCACATGAAGGAAACACCGCCGGGAAACCATCGCGACGCCTACTCCGGCGCCGCGGGAAATCCCTGCGCCGAGCGCTCCTCGAACGCAGACCCCGGAGCGGCTTATTGCGTGTCAATATCGGTACCGGTATGTTGTCAACGCCGATGACCAGCGTCGCACTCGACACATCGGTGACATAAAAATATTTGCAGCACGGGCCATCGCTGAAACCGCGCCACGCCACCCAAGGCGCAGTCGGTGACAGCGATGCATCAGAAGTTCGATGCCGTCACTTGAGATTGGGGGGATCCCTTGGAAAGAAGAACCATGCCTGCTGCCGACCGGGAATTGACCCCGCTTGTCGTCAGCTTCGTCGACGATCCCCGTGTTGTGAAAGATGCAGCAACGGAGGATTACACCACTCACGTCGTTCCGCATTCCTGGCGCGCCAGCAAGAAATCGCTGTCGATGTCGTGGTATTCGCTGGTCAGCGGGATGTTCTATCTCGTTACCGCAGCAACCCTCGCGGCCGTCGTGGGCACGGTCGACACGCTCATCGGCATCGTGCTGGCTTGCATCGTGTTCGGCGCGCTGGGGTACGTGACCTCGCGCTTTGCCGCCGACACCGGACTGACCGTTGCGCTGGTGTCCAAGAGACTGTTCGGCGCTTCGGGCTCCATCGTTGCGCCGCTGATTCTCACAGCCACTGCGATGTATTACGCGGTATTCGAAAGTACCGTGATCGCTCACGCCCTCCACGCCTTCTTTGGCGGACTCGATATCCGCATCTGGTACGCGATCGCGGTCGCGATGAACCTGCCGCTGGTCATCGGCGGCATCCGGCGCTGGATGGACAAGTACAACGCCGTGCTGCTGCCCATTTACTGGGTGGGATTGATCCTGGTGGTGGTCCTGGCCGCACGTCAGGTCGATACCAGCGGCTGGCTGACGCACGTGCCCGCAAGCGCTCCTGACCTTGCAGCCCCGGGATGGCTGTACGCGTTCTTCGTCTACCTCGGGGTCCTGGTGCTGATCATGTTCACCGTGGACTTCGCCCGCTTCGGCAAGGTCGAGGATTCCAAGGTCAACGGCATGTCGACCTTCGGACCGGTCTTCTATGTCTTCGTGTACCTCGCCAACGGTCTGCTGGGCATCTTCATCGCCTACGCGGCCGGTCTGACCGGCGAGGTTTCTTCGGAGACCATCGTCGAGTTCATCATCACGCTGATGGGCGGCTGGGGCCTGCTGCTGGTCTGGGTGACCCAGGCGCGCATCAACACCGCCAACTTCTACGTCGCCTCGACCAACATGGAAGATCTCTGGACGAGACTGTTCCGTCACAAGATCTCGCGGGTCGGAGCCGTGCTGGTCTGCGGCGCCATCATCTACGTGTTCATGCTCACCGACGTGATGAGCTATCTGCTGGTTGCGCTGGCCTGGCAGGGAGCGTTCATCGCTTCCTGGGTCAGCGTTCTGCTGGTCCACGTGATCATGGAAAAGGACAAGCTGACCGAGTTCCGTCCGGGCCGGCTTGCCAGCTTCAGCGCCGGCGCCTGGATCTGGATCGGCAGCTCCGTCCTCGGCGTGCTCTTCTACCAGTTCGGCGGCACCGCCGGCATCGTCTGGTCAACGCCCGCGGTATTCGCCGTCAGCGGAATCCTGTTCGCGCTGACGTACCAACGGCAACGTCGCAAGGTCCTGCTCCAACGCGGCGGCGATCCGCGCAACGAAGTCGAGAATGTCTGGGAAGCGCGGGTGCAGTGCCATGTCTGCGAGCGCAGCTACATTGCGATCGAGATGGATCGCGATCCCAGCGTGGCGGGCAGCCCGGCGATCTGCACGGCCTGCGCTGCCATCAACAGCAGCTACCGCAAAGCCTGCCTTGCCGAACACGAGCGCGAATCTGCCGCGGTCACGGGCGGCGGACGCTTGTCTGAAGGGGATGCCGTAGCCTGAAACAATCACGATCACGAAGCCGGCCGGCTTCGTGATCGTTTTCTCTTTTGCGGTTCTCTCTATGCGGCGCCGGTAGACGCGCCTTAGGGAAGGCCCGATCTACTCATCACCTGGTCCCGCATGAGCGGGAACCTGTCTGAACCTGGTCATTCCCGCGCAAGCGGGAATCCATCCGAATTGGAAGATGGACTCCCGCCCCCGTCTGCGCGGGGGCGGGCTCTGGGCGGGAGTGACGAGTAGACCTGAGCGTCTCAGCGTGATGCCGGGCTGTGAGCCAGGCAAACCAGCTCGACCTTCAGCCCCGGCAGCGCCAGCCCTTCGACGCCGAAGGCGTTACGGGCCGGGAGCCGGCCGGGCTTGAAGAAGGTGACGTAGACCTTGTTGAAATCGGCCCATTCCGAGATGTCATCCAGCATGACGCTGCACTTGAACACATCGTCCAGGCTGCGGCCGCGCGACTTCAGTTCCGTGGACATGTTCTCCAGGGCGAGGCGCGTCTGCTCCTGAATGCTGTCGGGAACGCTGCCATCCGCACGAGTACCGATCTGGCCCGTCAGATAAAGCACGTCGCCCACCCGGACGGCAGCCGAGTAGGCCGCGCCGGGCGTTGCTTCAGGAAAATACTCGATCGGCGGTCGCGTATCCCGCACCGTGGTGCAGCCGGCGGCAAGACAAAATCCAACGCAAAGCGCACCCACCCGAAATTTCTTGTTCATCGCCACTAGTTTCCTTTGTTCTGTTGCGTCGCGAGTTCCGCTGCCGCCAGGTCTTCGATGGCCGAGCCGACAGATTTGAATAAAGTGATCGTCTGCGGCGAGCGCCGCGCGGGACAGGTTCCTCGAACCAGATCGAACAGGTCGCCCACGACATCCGCTTTGTTGAACTTGCCGCTCGCCAGTGCCTGAACGATCTCGCCCGCTTCGGCGAGCGCGCCCGCGCGAGTGTCGACATAGACATCGGACACCGACAGGGCATCGCCGTCGGCTTCGCTCATCTGCGGCGTGAATGAGCCGACGAGATCCAGATGCTGCCCCTCGCGCAGCCATCGCCCCTTGATCAAGGGCTCGGTTGCGAGCGTGGCGCATGAAATGATGTCGGCGGCTTTTACCGCGGATTCCAGGTCTTCTACCGCCGCTACCGAATAGGATTCGTTCAAGAAATCATCGGCAAGTCGCTGGGCGGATTCCCGCTTGCGGCCCCAGATCAATACGTGCTTCAGTGGACGCACAGTGGCGTGCGCACGGATCAGATGCGGCGCCAGCTTGCCGGTGCCGACCATCAGCAAGGTCGACGCGTCTGCGCGCGACAAGTACTTCGAGGCAACCGCCGATGCAGCAGCGGTGCGCCGTACGGTGAGCTCCGCTCCATCGAGCATCCCCAGCGCCTCGCCGGTCGTTGCATCCAGCAACAGATAACTGGCGCCCACCGACGGCAGATTCTTCTGCAGGTTGCCCGGAAAGACCGTCACGATCTTGATGCCCAGCACGCCGCCGACCCGCCATGCAGGCATCAGCAGCAGCGTGCCATCGACCTGGCCGGGAATGCGTACCGGATGCTGCGTCCTGTCGGGGACTTCAGCTTCGCCCTTGAATGCGTCTTCGATGGCTGCGATGAGGCGGTCGTAAGGCAGCGCTTGCGCAACGGCCTGTGCGTTGAACGTCAACATCCGCTGGAATGTAACGAGGTCTTGGTGAAATCGCCAGCAGCGCAGGTGCGCAAGCTCGACGATTCAGCGAACTGCTCAAAGAGACGCTCGCCGTTGCCGATCGCAGCAGCATGCTTTCAGAAACTTCGCCCTCTTTCGGAGCAGGCAGCTGCAGGCGACCCTTGAGGGCTGCCGCAGCGAAGTCATTCCGATTTTTCATTACCTGTTGCCGTAACCTCGATTTTCAGCACCCGGCGCCAGGCATGACACTCAGGCCAAGAACGACACTGCGCTGCTCGCTTCCGACCTGATGAACGCCGGGGATCAGAATGGGCAATACCTTCGCGCTGACGCCGGAAGCACTGTGACGGCGCGGTCAAATACAGCCGTATTCGACCGGAGCGGGTCTTTGCATTTACAACAAGAGCGTTCGCGCTTGCAGAATGATCCTCGGACACATGGCCTTTGGGAGGCCTCCGCTCCGCCGCCACCACCGACGACTCGACTCGACGGTGATACCAGCGCGGACGTAATCATCATCGGCGCCGGCTATACCGGCCTTTCCGCCGCGCTGCACCTTGCAGAAGACGGCCGCCGTGTCGTGGTGCTCGAGGAAGCAGAAGTCGGCTTCGGCGGCTCGGGCCGCAACGTCGGGCTGGTGAATGCCGGGATGTGGGTCAAGCCGTCCGATCTGTACGCGGCCCTGGGTGAAACGATGGGCCAGCGGCTCATCGATCAGCTGAGCGAGGCGCCCAATCTCGTATTCCAGCTGGTCGAGAAGTACGGCATGGATTGTCAGGCCGTTCACAACGGCACGCTGCACTGTGCCGTGGGCACAAGCGGGCTGAAAGACATCACCGAACGTGCGCGGCAATGGGAATCCCTGGGAGCTCCGGTGGAATTGCTGGATGCGAAGAGCGCCCGGCAAAAGATCGGTTCCAGCGCCTACCGCGGCGCGCTTCTGGATCGCAGGGCCGGAACGATTCAGCCGCTTGCCTACGCGCGCGGCCTGGCGCGAGCTGCGATCTCGCACGGCGCAACGATACATACGTCCAGCGGAGTCACATCCGCAGAAGCAACGGCAGGCGGCTGGAGCGTCAGGACCCAACATGGCAGCGTCACGGCGCCCTGGGTCATCGTGGCGACCAATGCCTACTCGAAATACCGCTGGCAGGCGGTACAGACCGAGCTGGTTCGCCTGCCGTACTTCAACATGGCGACGCGACGGCTCAGCGACTCGCAGCTGGCCTCGATCCTGCCGGAGCGCCAGGGCATCTGGGATACGTGCACGGTATTGTCATCGCTGCGCCTGGATGTCGAAGGCCGCATGGTCTTCGGCAGCGTGGGTGCGCTGCGCGGCACCGGAACAAACATCCATCGAAACTGGGCGCGTCGCGCACTGCTGCGGTTGTTTCCGCAACTGAGCAGCGTCGAGTTCGAGCACGAGTGGTATGGCTGGATCGGCACCACCAGCAACTCGGCGCCCCGCTTCCATTATCTCGGTCGCAATATCGTTTCCATCAGCGGCTACAACGGTCGCGGCATTGCGCCCGGCACTTCGTTCGGCCGCGATCTGGCGCGCCTGGTTTCGGGACGCATCACCGAGGCAGACCTGGCACTGCCGATCACCGAACTGGCCAACCCGCCGTTCCGAACGGCAAAAGAATCTTTCTACGAAATTGGCTCACAGGTGGCGCACATCACAGGCCATAGATTCTGAGAGAAACAGAAGGGAAATACGGAAGCTGTCCCTGATTTGTACTTGGGAAAGTCACTAGATATGGGGGAATTACGATGTCTTTTTCCAATGTTGACTGCCGTCAAACCAATACACGACCCACTGAGGGGACCCGATCCAGGATGTCGCCGACGCTCAGCAGCGCAGTAGCGTTGCTGATCGCTGCGGCTTCGATGGCCGGAGCACAAACGACCTATGCGCAGGAAGCGGCCGAGGGTCAACAGGCGACACAGCGATCAGCGGTCGAACAGGTCGTCGTGACCGGTTCGCGTATCGGTCGTGCCGACGGCTTCGAGGCGCCGACGCCGGTAACGGTTCTTGGCGATGCCGAGCTGCGGACCTTTGCCTCACCCAACATTGCCGACGCGGTCAACTCGCTGCCGGCGTTCGCAGGCAGCATGACGCCGGGATCGACCACCGCCAATGTCAGCGGCGGCCATGCCGGCATGAACGTCCTCAACTTGAGGAGCCTGGGCCGCAGCCGGACCCTGGTGCTGATGGATGGCCAGCGCATCGTGGCTTCAAACATCGACGGCTCGGTCGACGTCAACAACGTTCCGCAGGACCTGATCCAACGAGTCGAAGTCGTGACCGGCGGCGCCTCCGCCGTGTACGGCTCGGACGCCGTGGGCGGCGTCGTGAACTTCATCCTGGACAAGCGCTACACCGGCCTGAAGGGCAAGCTGCAAGGCGGCATGACGACCTATGGAGACAATGAAAACCTCTCCGCATCGCTGACGGGCGGCACGCCCTTTGCGAGCGGCCGCGGACATATCGTTGCCAACGTGTCCGGCCGCAAGTCCGAAGCCGTCCAGGTCAACCGCCGCGCCTGGAACCTGAAGGGCTGGCAGTACATCGTCAATCCGAGCTACGCCGCCGGCAATGGCCAGCCGCAGTGGCTGCTGCTCGACAAGGTCTCCACCAGCGACGGCATCCGCGGCGGCATCATTACCGATACGGCCCTGAGGGGAACGGCATTCGGGCCGGGCGGTGAGCCCTGGCAGTTTACGTATGGCGATCTGGTCAGCGATCCCGACATGCGCGGCGGCGACTGGCAGAAAACCCAGGTGCGCGGCACTTCGGATGGCTTGTCGCTGGCGCCGGACATCACCGACCTGAGCATCTTCGCCCACGCCACCTACAGCCTGACCGACAACGTCGAGGTGTTTGCCGAAGCCAGCCACGGCCGCAGCAAGACCTACAACTACGGCTATACGCTGGAATGCAACTCGTGCATGACCATCAAGGACGACAATCCTTTCATTCCGGCGAGCGTGCTGGCGCGAATGCAGAACCTCGGCATCACGGAATTCACGATGGGCACCCAGAACCAGGACCTGGGCAGCGCCTCGACCGATGCCGAGCGCACGGTCGACCGTTTCGTGGTGGGCGCCAACGGCAACTTCCAGGCGCTCGGCTCCGACTGGAACTGGGATGTGTCTTATCAGCGAGGCATCGCGAAACAGCACGTGATCGCCGACAACTCCATGTTGATGGCCAATTACCGGCTGGCGCTCGATGCGACCACCGATCCGGTCACCGGCGAACCCGTCTGCCGCTCGACGCTGACCGATCCGGGCAACGGCTGCTTGCCGTACAACCCCATGGGCATCGGCGTGAACTCGCAGGATGTCCTCGACTACATCTACGGCCAGGGGCTACGCCAGTTCAAGCGGTCGGAGATCACGCAGGATGCGGCATCGGCCACGATCTCGGGCGAGCCCTTCTCCCTGTGGGCCGGTCCGGTGTCGGTGGCAGCGGGCGTCGCATACCGCAAGGACACCTCGGACGGTTCCAACGATCCGGTCTCGAACTATCGCGGCTGGTACACCGGCGGTTACGGCACGATCAAGGCCAGCATCGAAGCCAGCGAGGCCTTCCTGGAGACCGGCGTACCGCTCGCACGCAACCTTCCCTGGGCACAGGCGCTGGATTTCAACGGCGCAGTGCGTGTGACGGACTACAGCACGTCCGGTGAGCTTACGACCTGGAAGGCCGGTCTCGTCTATAAGCCGATCGAGGGGCTCACACTGCGCGCCACCCGCTCGCGAGATGCACGTGCACCCAACATCTCTGAGCTCTACGCCGTCGGCGCCGGCGGATTGTCTTCGGCAACCAATCCTTTCAACGACGAGCCGTTGATCTTGATTCCCGCACCCACAACCGGCAACCCCAACCTGACGCCGGAACTGGCCGATGGCGTGGGCTTAGGGATGGTGCTGCAGCCGACGTTCATGCCTGGATTCAGCCTCTCGGTCGACTACTGGTCCGTGAAACTGACGGATTCGATCGCGACCCTGCCGCTTCAGGACATCCTCGACCGCTGCTTCGAAGGCAGTCCGCAATACTGCTCGGCGATCACCTTCGCGCCCGGCAGCGTGGATATCACTGAGGTCAAGCGCCAGCCGTTCAACTACGTCCAGGAAGTCGCCAGGGGCGTCGACATCGAAGCCTCGTACCGGATGCCGCTGTGGGGCGGCGATCTGATGACTCGTGTTCTGGCGTCGCGTTACATCGAAAGATCGACCGATGACGGCAAAACTCCGAGAGAGCTCGTTGGCCAGGCCCGGGGCAGCGACCCGCAGCGACTGCGCCTGAACGCGAAGGTCACCTACGCGTTGGATCCAGTAACGGTGGGGTTGACGATGCGCTACGTCAGCAGCGGCGTCATGGATACCCGATTCATCGAATGTACCTACGCCTGCCCGCCGTCCTCTTCTGCGCACCGGACCGTGAGCTCGAATCACGTCGACAGCCAGATGGTGTTCGATCTGTCGTTCGGCTATGACGTGAACGTCGGCAGCAGCAAGATGAACATGTTCCTGGATGTCCGCAACGTGCTCGACACCGATCCGCCGGTGGTCAGCAACAATCCGGGCGCGGATGCCTACTTCTACTCTCCTGCGAACTTCGCACTGCACGACTACCTGGGCCGAGTGTTCCAGGCAGGCGTTCGGGTCGACTTCTAAAGGACCGTCGGAATAGGCCGTTGATTGGCGGGGTAGCGGCGAATCAAGCCGCTACCCCTGCCCTGCGCCTGGGACGTTCTGTCCCAGGCTGCTTCATTTCGGAGATGAGCAATGAGCACCCTGAAAAATTTCCTGGCGGGCGCCAGTTTCTGCTGCTGCCTTGCAGTCGCAGCTCTCGCCAACGCCCAACAGAGCGCGAATCCGCCCGCGACTCGCGGCGACCCCTGCAAGAGGAATGTCCTCAACTGCGCCGACACCCCCAATCCATTGCCGGTCTTCGACTCCGTCTGGATCGAAGAGATGACCTGGATGGATGTTCGCGATGCCATGGCCGCCGGCAAGAAGACCGTCATCATCCCGACCGGCGGCGTCGAACCCAACGGGCCGTGGATCGCGCTCGGCAAGCACAATTACGTGCTGCGGGCGACCTGCGATGCCATTGCCCGCAAACTGGGCAACGCGCTGTGCGCCCCCATCATCAAGTTCGTTCCGGAAGGCTCGATCGAAGCCAGAACAGGCCACATGGCATCGCTGGGCACCATCAGCGTGGACCAACCCACCTATGAAGCGCTGATCACCGACGTGGCACGCAGCATGCGGACGCACGGTTTCGAAAACATCGTGCTGATCAGCGACAACGGCGGCAGCAACAGTCTCGGCATGAAGGCCGTGGCTGCAAAACTCAATGCCGTCTGGGGCACGCCCACCGTGTTCTACGTACCCGAGTACTACAGCAGCTGGAAAGGCGTCGAGGAAATGCTGGTTCGCGAAGGCGTGCAGAAACCGGGCGTCAGCGACGGGGTTCACGACGATGCCACGGTCGGGATGATCATGATGCTCACCGACCCGAAGATGCTGCGCTGGCAGGAGCGGGTGAAGGCCGGCAAGGCAACCATCGACGGCGTCTCGCTCGCCGACAAGGAAGCGACTTTGAAATGGGGCAAACGGCTCGTCGACTATCGCGCCGGAGTGACTGCCGAGGCGATCACCAAGGCGATCGCTCAAAGCAAGACTCCCGCTGGCCAGTAACGGTGCGCTACGTCATTCCCGCGAAAGCGGGAATCCATCCGGATCGGCAAATGGACTCCCGCCTGCGCGGGAGTGACGACTGAATCAGCGAACGCACTGTCGCCTCAAATAGCCGCCGCAAACGAAAGGCCCATCCCCGAATCGGGGATGGGCCTTTTACATTACGACCTCTCGACGTCAGAACCGGTACTGCATGCCGATCTGGTACTGCCTGCCCAGACCGCTGTAGAGAACGGCGTTGATGCCGCCCGCGTTACGGCCGGTGTAGTACCCGGGCATCTTGTTGGTGATGTTGTTGATATGCGCGTACAGCTGCAGCCCACTGAACCGGTCGCCAGCGAACGGCGAGTCTGCGAAGGAATAATTGAAGTGCAGGCTGTAGACCGTCCAATCCGGAATGGTCGGCTTGTTGATGGTGTTGTCGAGGCTCGGATCGTACGCCACCGGCCCTACGCTCTGGCCGGTGTCAGGATCCAGTCGATAGCCTGATTCGCCGGGGCCGATCCATTGACCCTGGTTGGACAGCCGACCGGCGCCGACATAGCGGATCTGCAAGGTCGACGCCAGGCCCCAGCGGGCGTAGGTCGCCCAGAAGTTGCCCTGCCAGTTCGGCGTCGGCGTGTAGTTGCAGCCGGCACAGCCGAAGAAGTTGCCGATGCCGCTTTCACCCACCTGACCGCTCACGTCGCGCTCGCCGAAGTAGGCGCCCAGATCCACCTTCTGCTCCAGGAATTGCGTGGCCATGAGCCGCAGGTTGATCGAGCTGTCCTTGAGCGGCTTGAAGTAGCTGATCGAGTAGTCCAGGCCGCGGGACAGGAACGGCTGCGCATTGATCTGGCTGGTCGCGATGCTGTCGACGTTGGAATACGGATTCCCCGGAATCGTCGGCGCGCCGAAGGTGACGTTCTTGCAGTAGATATTGCTCCCCTGGTTCAGCGAGATCTCGTTGAAACAGCCGTTGAGCGTCTGCGTGGCCGTCATCGAGGCGATGCCGCCGGCGATTTCCGTTTCGTAGTAGTCGAGCGACGCCTGCAGGCCCTGCAACATTCCGCTCGGCGAGAAGACCACGCCCAGGGTCTTGTTGGTGGCCTTCTCCGATTTCAGCTGCGAATTGCCGCCGGAGGCCGAGCGGATCTTGTCGGTGGACTCGTTGACGAACGGCGTCGCCGGATTGTCGGCCACGAACGGATTGGTGACCGTGACGATGTCGGAGAACGGGCTGCCGACGGTCGACGCGGTTTCCAGGTACAGCTCGCGGGCCGACGGTGCGCGCACGTCCTCCGAATACGTGGCTCGAACGCGCACGCTGTCGATCGGCTGCCAGACCAGCGAGGTTTTCCACGACTCGATGTCGCGCGACGAGGAGATCGGATCCTCTCCCAATCGCTCTGTTTCGTTGCGGGTCCAGCGATAGGCCACGTTGGTGACCAGACGCCGGACGCCCGGCAGGTCCGCCAGCAACGGCAGCTCGATTTCGGCGAATGGCGAAAGGTTGGTGGTGCGGCCCGACCACACGCCGCCGTACGCCACTAGGTAGTCGCTCGCCAGGATCGGGTCGGTATCGATGTTGGATTCGGTCTTCTCCCGATAGGCGTCGAAGCCGGCGGCCAGCTTGAATGCGCCGGCGCCGATGCCCTTCCACAGATCGCCCGACACGGTTCCAGAGATCTGCTGCATGGTCTCGGTAGTGTTGATCGGATAAGTCGGCCAGGAGTAGGCCAACGATTCCGATGAAGCCGCGTAGCCGAACGGGTTGAGCGGCGCGCAGTCCGCACGCAGAGTGTCGACATAGTTCTGCGCCTCGGTGCTCGAGACGTCGTTGCCCAGCGCGTTCTGGTAGAAGGCCAGCCACTTGGCACGTGATGCAACGCCGAGCGGTCCGGTTGCATTGACGCGGCACACGGGCTGACCGTTCTCGAGAATGGTGTCCGTCGCCATCGCCCAACGACTGGTGGTGGCCCAGTCATTGATCCTCTGCTCGCGCTTGGTCTTGCCGACGCTGGTGTACGCGTCCCAAGTCCAGGTCCCCGCGAGCGGACCGCTCGCTTCGAGCGTGACGTTCATGGTGTCGGTGTCGTTGTGATTGAGCCGGTCGAGCTGGTCGGTCCAGACTTTTTCCAGCGTCAGACAGCTGACCTCGTCATAGGGCGGAAAGAAACCGCCCTGAAACGGCCGCGGCGAGCAGTTCTGTCCGGGAACGTTGCTGAAGCGGCTGCGGATGATCGCCTGGTCCGCCGGGCTCATCATGTTCAGGTACGCGTTCTCGTCCTGAATGGAGGCACTGTAACCCATCTGCCGGTCGGAGTTCTGCCGCGCCTGCGCCCGCAACTGGGTGTAGCCCACGCCGAGCTGCAGCTTGATGTCGTTGTCGAACTGATAGCGCAGATGCGTGTAGAAGGCGTCGCGCGTCGTCTGCGGCAGCAGCGCGACCTGGTTGTACGCCAAATGGCCAGTGCCGTAAGGCGTCGTGCCGGAGGAACCGGCATCCAGAATCGCCTGCTTCTCCTGCGTGCTGAGATTCTCCCACAGCGGCACCAGTGCATCGCCGGCTTCGTTGAAGGTGTAGAACTGCCCGGTGTTGTTCGGGTCTTCCCAGACATTGCCCGTGCCCAGCACCGAGTAGCGCAGGCCGTTCTGCACGATCCACTGCGGCTGGCCTGGATATACCACGCTCGATGGCAGGCGTGGCGTGTAGGGAATGGCGGGCGTGGGCGTGAAGCTGAACTGATTGCCCGACGAGCCGTTCTGCAGCAATCCGCGACTCTGCAGGCAGTAGTCGCGCGTGTTGCAGTTTTCGATCGCGTCCTGTTTCGAATGTTCGTAGGCGACGGTGACGTGCGCCTTGTTGCCCCAGAAGTCCGTGCCGGCGGCGAAGCTGGCCGACATCTTCTCGCCGTCGCTCTTGGAGGTCTGCCCCCAGTTGGCGTCCAGCTTCAGACCGTTGAACTCCTTGTCCAGAATGATGTTGACGACGCCGGCGAGCGCATCCGAGCCGTAAGTAGCCGACGCACCGCCCGTGATCGTTTCCATGCGCGAAACCAGCACCGAGGGAATGACGTTGAGGTCGACCGAGCCGCCGTCATTGGTGGCCACGAAGCGCTTCGAATCGATCAGCGTCAGGGTGCGTGTGCCAGAAGATGTATTCAGGCCACGCAAGTCGGCGATCGTGCCGCCCAGGTTGGTGGGCAGGTCGCCCACCGTTTCGGGCGTGACACGACCGATGTTGTTCGGCATCTGGGTGATCATGTCGGCGACCGTGGTGACGCCGATGGTCTTCATTTCCTCTACGGAAACCACCGAGGTGGCGTTGGGCGCCTGGTAGCCGTCGCGCTGGATGCGCGTGCCGGTCACCGTAACCTCTTCGAGCTGTTCTTTCTTGCCCTCCTGCGCCAGACCCAATGTGGCGGTGGAAACCCCGCACAGCAACAGCAGTGCCCTGGATGCTTTTGCGGTGCCGCGAAACCTCGAGCCCTCGACTCGTGACCGTTTCATGATCTGTCTTCTCCCAGTAGTTATTGAAAGCACTGCACAGAACAAGCGCGGCGCCTGACGGTCGCTCCCCTTTTTGATGATCGACTGGATGCCCGCCGCAGCGGCGAGCCTTGCGGCGCTGTCGAAAGCAGTCGCAACGAGCGATGTCCCCGCGGCTGTTTCATGTTCTGTTCTCCCCTCTTCTCTATTTTTTCTACGAAGCACAGAAAGAAAACGTCCCCTGGATTGCCGTCGCAGCAATGCGTCCAGAGGACTTCATCAACTCAACGATGCGGGTTGGAATCTCCCTCTTTTGTATTATTCATTTAACATGTCAACTATTAACACGCTAACAGTTAACATGACAACTATATAGCTATGCCGGTGTTGTCGTGTTTGTCGTCGATCGATGCGCCTGCAGGCATCGGACTCGAGAAACATCCCGGATCGATCGACGATCCGATGCGCGTGCGGCCCCCCCTCTTGGCGAAGGCTTCAAGTCCACCGCCACGAGAATGGATCGACTCCAAGGCCGCGGATTTGCTGGACAGCTCGGCGAATTCGGCGGCAGCACAGCGCGACCGACACCCATCAGCGGCACTACGTATTTGTACGCGTCGGCGAGGCTCGTCTCATGTCGTCCGGCGCACATGCCGTTTGCAGCATTGGAGCAATGAGCAGGATGCAGCAGTCCAGTGGGTCGATTTGCTGTTTCAATTGTTGTCACGCTAATTGTTCTCATGTTAATTGTTTAAGAACGACGATTACGGATCGGGACTCGATGCGCAATTTCGGTGTAGCGAACCGCCCCGCAGACGTCGGTCGTCACAGATACCAATAAGAAATGTTGTAGACGGCGCGCGCCGGCGCAGCCGAGGGACGGACTGCAACGTACGAGGGAAAAAATGAGAAAGCAGCAGGCGATATGGCCGGTGGCAGCGCTGGTTCTTGCGGCCTCGGCGGCTGGATTGGCTTACGCGCAGGATGCGCCGTCCGGCACCTTCGGGGCGGTGACGCCGCAGAAGAAGACCAAAGTCGTCGTGATCGGCGAGAACAACGCCGTACGCAAACTGGATAAAGAAGACGGGCAAGCGATCGCGAGCGCGGAAATCTTTCGCGTGACGTGGAGCCCGGTGGGCGCCGGTGTGGTTTGCGTGGTCACTGTGCGCGGCCACGCCAAGCCCGAAGACGATCTGCGACTGGCCATCTACGACAACAAGGCGGTCTACGACTACATGATCAAGGAGATCCGCACCGACTACGCTGCCTACCAGCCGGTCCAGGGGACCATTACGCAGCGCAATTCGATGGAAGGCGGCTTCTCCCGCACCGAGACCTGCCGCACGCCGCAACACACGATCGACCTGGTGTGGACGCGACTGCAGGCGGCCAATTTCGTGGACATCGCCATGTTCAACAACACCGTGCAGATGGCGCTCAACATCGTTCCGGCAGCGAGCGGCGACATCGTCGTCGACGGCAAGCCGGCGCCGGGCACGTGGTACGAAAAAGGCGGCGGCTTCGGCTCGGGTGCCTATCTCGCGCTTGGCGAAACCTGGCGGCGCTAGCGGCGCCGGCGGACCCAAGGCGGATTCGTTTCGGACTTTCCATGGGTATCAGCTTCTTCAGATAACAGCACAAGCGCTGCGGGGGATCACATGAACAAGATCGCCATCGGGGTTTCGGCCGCACTGGCGTTGGCCGCGACTGCGGCTTCCGCACACCATTCGCGGGCCAATTTCGATCTGGACAAGACAGTCGAGTATCAGGGCACGGTCACGCGCTACGCGTGGACCAATCCCCACACCGGCATCTACGTCGACGCCAAGACCACCGACGGCAAGACCATCGCGCTGAAGATCGAAGGTAACTCCGTTGCTACCATGATCCGGCGCGGCTGGAGCAAGGACTCCCTGAAGCCAGGCGACCGCGTGGTGGTGAAAGGCAATCCGGACCGCACTCATCCCTACTTTCTCTATTTCAACTCCATCGAGAAAGCGGGCGGCACGCAGGTCGGCTCGGGCTTCCGCCAGGCATCGGCGGCGACCGTCGGCTCGAAGGATTTCACTGGCGTGTGGCGGCCGATCTTCAACATGAGCGGCGGAGCCGGCGCTCGCCCCGCTGCTCCAGGCGGCGCAAGCGCTGCAAAGGCCGGTGCTGCCGGTGCGCCCGCTGGTGCAAAGACAAGTGCGGGCGGTGGCGATGGAGCCGCGGCGGCGGGACGCGCAGTTCTGTTGGGTTCACCTCAGCCTTCGCACTACGCAGTCACGCCAAAAGGTGCAGCTTCCTACGCCAAGTTCTCCGGCAAGGACGATCCGCGCAACGATTGCGTGCCGGAGAGCCTGCCGGCCGCCATCCAGACGGCACCCTACGAGTTCCAGATCGAGCGGCACACGAACGGCGACTACGAGATCGTCAACGAAAACTACGCCGCGCGACGCGTGATCCATATGAATCAGAAAGTGCCGCCCGCGGGAACGAAGCGCGACTACGACGGCTACTCCATCGGCCACATGGAAGGAAACGTACTGGTGGTCGACACCACCTTGTTCAGCCCGCAGCCCTGGGGCAATGACGCCGGATTGGACTCGGGCGAGCAGAAACACATCGTGGAGCGCTACAGCCTGGAGAACGACGGCAAATCCCTGGTGATCAGTTACACCCAGACCGACCCCGAGTACCTCACCAAGCCGGTCACCCAGACGCTGCGCTGGCAGCTCGAGGCGGAGGACAAGCTGGTGGCGGAATGGGCCAACTGCAGCCCGGAGGCGGGACGCCGTCATCTCGTGGAAGGCACCAACGTCGGCGGCGGCGGCGGCAAGTGACGGCAGCGCGACGACTCGCAAGAGACGTCGCACTGTCGCCGTCCAGTCAGCAGCGATGACCACCGTAATGCATGAGCGCAGGGACGAAAGCCCTGCGAAGGAGCAGTGATGAAGCGATATGGCGTGGCGGCGATCGGCGCGATGTGTGCGTTCGCCCTCAGTATGTCCGTGCTGGCGCAAGAAACTCCTCAGGAAGCGAATACGCAGGACGCACAACGTCAGGGTTCGCCGCGCAGCGGCGCAACGTCGGGCATGAGCTTCCAGCCGAAGGGGCTGCCCGATAAGCGCACCGTGCACATCACCGGCGAAAACCCGGGCCTGCAGCTGCGCGACAAGGCGAACGGCCCCATCACCGCCGATTTCAACTACTGGCACGTGAACTGGAGCCCGGTCGGCACCGGCCACGTCTGCTTCATGACCACCGGAACCGGCACCGGTCCGAACGATCTGCGCGTCGTCCTCACCGACAACGAGAAGCTGGCTGAGTACGTGACCAACGAGACCATGGCCAAGCTGGTGCCGAACTTCAACAAGCCGGCCTACAAGGTGATCAAGGCAACCTTCAAGACCACCGGCGACACGCTGACCGAGCGCAGCGAACACTGCATCTCCGATCAATACACGATCGTCGCGACCTGGCGCCAGATCACCCCGGGCAAGTTCGGCGGCATGGATCCCAACAACGGCTTCTTCATGAACTTCATCATTCAGATGGCCGCCGAAGGCGAGATCACGGTCAACGGCAAGCGGCTGCCGGGTGCGGTGCTGCCCGGCCCCGGCCGGCCGCCTGCGTACCTGGCGTTTGCCGAGACCTGGCTGAAATAGCGTCGGCGTCCGCGTGGATTCATAAGCTGGAGGTTCCGCTCATCATGAAGAAGCTCGCGGTCATGTTCATCGCGTCGGCGGCTCTCGTCGCTGTGGTGTCGCCACCGACGGCGTCGGCGCATCACTCCCAGGCGATGTACACCAACGCCGATGGAGCGATCTCCATCACCGGGGTGGTGCAGAAATTCGAATTCACCAACCCGCACGCCGCCATCTATCTCGAAGTGACCGACAGCGACGGCAAGGCCAAGCTGTGGATCTGCGAGATGCAGAGCATCCGCGCACTGAAGCTGCTCGGCTGGTTGCCGACGACGGTCAAGGCCGGCGACAAGCTGGTCATCGTCGGTCGCCCCGCACGCAACGGAGCGCCGGCGATGTACGCCGAGGCGATTCAGCTTCCCGATGGCCGCGCGATGCGCTCGTGAGGATCATCATGAACACCAGGACTGGCTTCGCCTTGGTCGGTGCTCTCGCGCTGTTTGCGATTGCACCAGGCGCCTTCGCGCAGAACACACGCGGATGCAATCTTCCGAAGAACTTCCCCTGCCCCGCCGCCCGCATCATGGACTTTTCCGTCGACAAATCCTCCATCAAGCCCGGCGAATCGGCAGTCATCACTTGGGTGGCTGAAAATCCAGGCGCGATGGAGGTGACACCCGACATCGGAGAAGTGGTGGCACGTGGCTCGTCCAAAGTCACACCGTCGGCAACCACAACGTACACATTGAAGGTCGGCGGCGGCCCTGACGGTCAGACATTGACCAAGACGCTCACCATCACCGTTGCAGGCACGACAGCGCGAACAGCATCGGAAGTCAGCGCCAACGGTCCGCATCCGGTGCCGCGAACGGCCGACGGTAAACCGCTGCTGCAGGGTGTCTACAACATGTTCGGCGCCAGGCGCGGCGGCCCGCCGTCGTCAACACCACCCGCGCCGGGTGAACTACCGCGGCAGCCGACGCTGAAGCCCGGCATGGAGGCTTATCGGGCGCCGCAGCGCGATCCCAACAAGGTGGTCGTGAGCGACTGCGTCATCGGCTCGGTGCCGCCCAGCCTCGGTCCTTACTCGATCCAGATCGTGCAGAACGCCGACTACATCGTGCTGATGTACGAGTACATGCACCTGCACCGGATCATTCCGCTCGACGGCCAGCCGCATCAGCCGGGTGTGAGCTGGATGGGCGATTCGATCGGCTCCTGGGACGGCGACACGCTGGTGGTCGACACCATCGGCTTCAACACCTTGAGCACGGTCGGGCCCGGCGGCGATCGCCATCTGCCCTACAAGCACTCGGACGCGTTGCACATGGTGGAGCGCTTCCGCCGCGTCGACTACAACACGCTCGAATGGGAAACCACGCTCGAGGACCCGAAAGTGTTCGAAGGACCGTGGCGCACCACGATGCGCCTGAAGTTCCACCCGGAACTGAAGAAGGTGGACGAGTACCAGTGCGCCGAGAACGTCAAAGACTACGAGTTCCTGATCGACCCGAACGCCGAAATCAAGATAACGCCGAACTAGGTTCGGCGGCCTGACCAATCGCATCTACAGGCGAGCCGGTGGCCGGCGAACACCTGAGATCAACCATGGAGATACGCATGAAACGCTTGCTGGCAACGATTGGCATCGCCCTCGCGGCCGTGATGTCCGTAACTGCGGGAGCCGCAGAGCAAGGACCGCGCCCCGGCCCGGGCCCGGGCAGCTTCAACATGGGATCCGCCGGCGCCATCCAGAAGGTGGTGGACAACATCTATGTCATTCCTGGCGGCGGCGGCAACACCACGGTGTTCGTCACCTCCAAGGGCGTGGTGCTGGTCGACAGCAAGACGCCGAACCAGGGCCAGGCGATCATGGATCAGGTCAGGACCGTCACCGACAAGCCGGTCATCTACCTGATCAACACGCACTCCCATTTCGATCACACCGGCAGCAACGCTTTCTTCCCTGCATCGGTCGAAATCGTCGCGCACGAGAATCTCGCCAAGCAGCTCGCGGCCAATCCCGCCTTCCAGACTGCAGAAGCCAAGCGCGGCCTGGTGGACACCACCTACGCCGGCCACCTGACGCTGCTGAGCGGCGATGACACCATCGACCTGTACAACTTCGGTCCGGCACACACCAGCGGCGACTCGCTGGTGGTGTTTCGCAAGGCCGGCGTCATGGCCAGCGGCGATGTGTTCCCGGGCAAGGGCCAGCCGCTCATCGACACCCGCAACGGCGGCAGCGGCCTGAACTATGCCGAGTTCGTCGCCAAGGCGGTCAAGGCCATCAAAGGCGTGAGCATCGTGATTCCGGGCCACTCTCCCGTGCTCACCTGGCAGGACTTCGTCGACTTCGGTGAATTCAATCGCCTGATGCTCGAACATGCGCGTGCGTCGCTGAAAGCAGGCAAGAGCTCGGAGGAAGCCATGAAGAGTTTCCAGATTCCGGCGAAGTTCACCGGCTACAAGCTCGGGCCCACCTTCGTTCAGCCACACCCGGCCGGCAACTTCGAGACCTTGTACCAGGAACTGAAGGCTCAGTGATCGCCACTTGAAGCAGCTGCTGACGGGAGTATCCATGAAGCGAACGCTCGTGATGGGAGGCATCCTGCTTGCCGCCTCGATGTCTGTTGGGGCGCAACAGCCGCCTGGTCCTGCGCGCGGCGACGGCCCGCGGGCAGATGGCAGCGGCGCGATCTTCGGAGCCGCATTCAACGCAAATCAGACTTTCCAGCAGCGCTGCGCGACCTGCCACACTGCCGAGGGAATGACGGTCGGCGATCGCGAGGCACTCTCGATGTCGGCACTGCGCGGGCTGCCCACTGACCGTGTGTACCAGGCGATCTCCACCGGCCTGATGGCAGTGCAGGCCACCGGCATCGTCGACCGCGACAAGCGCACGCTCGCTGCATTCGTTACGGGCAAACCGTTTGGCGGAGCTGAGAGCCTGGGCGTCAGTGCAATGACCAATGCGTGCAAGACCAACCCACCGCTCGGCGACATCAACGCGTCGCCGTCGTGGCTGGGATGGAGCGCCACGGGAACAAACTCACGCTTCCAGTCAGCTCAGGCAGCGAAGCTGAGCGCCGCGGACGCCGCGAAGCTGAAACTGAAATGGGCGTTCGGCATTCCCGGCGGCAGCATCATGTCGGGCCAGCCGACAGTCGCTTTCGGACGCGTCTTCGTGGCAAGCGACAACAACCTGATCTACTCGCTCGATGCCAAGACGGGTTGCGTCTACTGGGCCTACAACGCCGGCAGCTCGGGACGTTTCGCTCCAGTCATCGGCAAGATCTCAGGACGCCCTAGCGCAACCTACGCGCTGTACTTTGCGACGGGCGCAGATACCGTCTTCGCGATCAACGCGCACGATGGCAAGGAAATCTGGAAAACCCCGCTACCGAATCAGGTGACCGACGCGAGCGGTGCCACCCGCGAGCTGAATCACATCAGCGCATCGGTGGCCTATCACGACGGCCGCATCTATGTGCCTTTCGCCGGCACCGAGACGTTCTACTCGCCGAAGGCGGAATGCTGTCGCTCGCGCGGTGGACTGGCATCGGTGGACGCGAACACCGGCAAGCTGATCTGGCGAGTCGACACCATCCCCGAACCCGCCAAGCGCGTCGGCACGACGCAATCCGGCGTTCCCGTCTGGGCGGAGGCCGGCGCCAGCGTGTGGAACACGCCCACGATCGACGCCAAGCGCAAAGTCGTCTACGTCGGCACGGGCAACGCCTACGGACCGACGGCCGCCGCCACCAGCGATTCGATCATTGCCTTCGACATGAAGGACGGTTCGATCGTGTGGAGTCATCAAGAGTTCGAAGGCGACTCCTTCATGGCCAGCTTCGGCCCTGGCGGCTGCAGCCCGACAAACGCACCCGGCGGCGCGTGCCCGCAGAAGATGGGACCCGATTGGGACTTCGGCGGATCTTCGGCGATCCTGCAAACGCTGCCCAGCGGCAAGGACATTCTCCTCGCTGCCGGCAAAGGCGGCGTCGCCATCGCGCTCGATCCGGACGACAAGGGCAAAGTGGTCTGGCGCACCGTTCTCTACGACGGCCAGCCGCCGAGCGCGCTTGGCCTGGTGATGTGGGGCGGCAGCAGCGACGGGCAACGCGTGTACTACGCGTTGCAGCAGCCGGGCGGAGGCCTGAAGGCGCTCGATCTCAAAACAGGCAAGATCGAGTGGAGCGCAGACATTCAAGCTGATCCGCGCGGCCAAAGCGGCGCTGTCAGCTCCATTCCCGGCCTGGTCTTCACCGGTGGATGGGACGGTGTCCTGCGCGCCGTCGACAGCGCGGGAAAGGTCGTGTGGAAGTTCAACACGGCGGTCGATTTCGCCACCGTCAACGGAGTTTCCGGCAAAGGCGGTTCGCTGGGCGTCGCTGGCGCCAGCATTGTCGACGGCATGGTCTATGTGCCGTCAGGGTATGTCGGGATTCGGCAGGGCTCGGCGGGCAATGTGCTGCTGGCTTTCAAAGCGGAATGACGCACGTTGGTGCAGGGCCCTGCTGATGCCGCATCGACAACATGACCTTCACCGGATCGAGGTTGTAGCCGCAGTGACCCAAGTTCGACCAAAGGAGCCTGAGCAGGTGTTCATGCGGCAGCACCTGCGCGGTGTACTCTGTGCACCCTGCGCATCTTGATTCCGTTCCCCGCTTCGATATACGTTCTCAGCATGATGTTCATGTCCACATTCTTTCCGCTGATCTGAACGGCATCCAAGTCGTTCCGGCGCATACGCGCCAGTCAGATCAAAACGGCTCCGCCAGCGCGGTGGCCGAACGGAGAATGTGCAATGCCCAAAATCGAACCTATCGGCCTGACCTCTCGTCAGATCCAGAGCTTCATCGACGACGGTTTCGTCAGGCTCGAACATGCTTTCAGCACCGACCTTGCAAGACAATGCAGGGACGAGCTGTGGGCGGATATTCGCCTGTCGCCCAGTGAACCCGAGAACTGGATCCAGTCAGTCGTTCGGGTGGGGCTCAAGGCCTCGCCCCCTTTCGTTGAAGCGGCAAACACGCCGCGTCTGCACAAAGCGTACGATCAACTCGCCGGTGAAGACCGCTGGCTAGCACCGAAAGCCATCGGAACCTTTCCCATCCGCTTTCCCTCGCCACAAATCCCAGCTGACATTGGCTGGCATGTGGACATGAGCTTTGGCGCCGACCATCCGGATTTCATGGAGTGGCGCGTCAATGTGAAGAGCAGCGGGCGGGCATTGCTGCTGCTCTTCCTGTTCTCGGATGTCGCGACTGACGATGCGCCGACGAGGATACGGAAAGGGTCGCATGCCGCCATTGCGCGAGAGTTACTGAGCTATGGTGACGCTGGCGCGACGCTCAGGCAGCTCAGTGCCGATGATTACGCTTCTACAGAAGATTGCGAGGTCGCACTGGCAACCGGTGCAGCAGGCACCGTGTACCTGTGCCATCCATTCCTCGTTCATGCGGCACAACCTCATCGAGGGTCACGACCACGCTTCATGGCACAACCCCCGCTGCTGCCGAGGGGTGAGTTCGACCCGGCGTTGCCGCCCTCGCCGGTCCAACTTGCTATCCGCCAGGCTTGCGGGTTGGCGCTATAGGTAGATCACGCCCGGGACCGTTGAGCGGTCCCGGGTTCTCTGGGAAATTCGGCGAGCCTCGATGCCTCTTACGCGCACCCCGGATTTTAGCCAGCCTCCACTGCTTCCCGTACCGCGGCGGAGAACGTCTCAGTTCGTCAGGCGGCTCTCGGCATCGAATGCAGGCTAGCATCGGCCCCTTGCCGATGCTGCAGAAGAATCCGGAACGCCAGCGCATGCGTGATCAGCATCAGCGGCACCAGGAAAGTCGGAATGAAGTAAGCGGCACCCAACTGGCCCGGGATGAGACCGGCTTGCCCACCGTGATAGAACGCGCTCAGCAGATCGAATGAGCCCCAGAGGTTGAAGATCCACGCGATCGCAGTACCCGCCCTGCTTTGCAGCGTTGCCAACGAGAGCAACGCGAGCGTCGCCGCGACGATATCCCCGTAGGCGGCCGGATGCGCAAAGGCAGACGGCAGATCGGGTGATACGACGCCTGGAACCAGAAACGCCAATCCGACAAAGCGGAAGCTGTGCAGGATGAGAAGAGGCCGCAGCGCTTCGGCCCGCGGCAGCAAGCGCAGCTTTGGCCAGACATACAGCGTCGCGACGACGCCCCACGCGATGAAGGCGAATGCGATGCTCACGAAAAAATAGAGTTGTGGAGGCATGAGTCAGCCCTCGGGTTCGAACAGGACATTGGTACCCACTAGTACCAACACGACGACAGTGTGGTACTGTGCAGTACCAATCGTCAATAGGCACAATGATGACCCGGGTATCGCCGCCAAAACAGCGTCAGGAAACCCACGACGAACCAGACGTGCGCACGCGCATCCTCGACGCTGCCTTTGCAGCGTTCATGAAGCGAGGCTATGCAGCGACCAGCACGCTCGAGATCGCAACGCGCGCGCGCGTTTCGAAACGAGAACTGTACGCCCAGGTCGGCAACAAGCAGGAAATGCTGGTCTCCTGCATCAGCGCACGCGCCACGCGACTGAAGATGCCAGCTGATCTACCCGTACCACGCGATCGCAAGATGCTCGCGCAGGTGCTCTCCTCCTTCGGGGCTCAGCTCCTTCGCGAGGTCACCGATCCAACGGTCATCGCAGTCTTCCGACTGGCGATCGCCGACGCAGTCAACGCACCAGAGGTGGCACAAACACTCGACTCCATAGGGCGCGAGGCGCCTCGCGCCGCCTTGCACCAGATCATGACCCAGGCACAGGCGTCCGGCCTTCTCGATGGGCGGCCTGTCGAACTGGCCGAGCAGTTCAGCGGGTTGCTCTGGGGCAATTTGATGATCAGCCTGCTGCTCGGTGTCGCTAAGCGGCCAAACTCACGCGAAATCGCTGCGCGGGCGCGCGACGCTGCGGCTGCGTTTCTTCAGCTTCATTCGCTTCCTGATTGACTTTGCGGCGCCCAGCCAGCGACTTCCCGCAGGACGGTCGGATTCGCATCGACCATCACCCCGCCTAGAATTAATGCCTTACCGGGATCTGTGTACGGGATGCACGAATTCCGTGAGCGCATGGACGCCCCCCCCCCGATGCAACGGATGAAAGCCAGGATGGAGGTGGTTCTCGGGCCGGGCGTCGAGTAAGTACGTGTTTCTCAGCAGCGAGCGCATCGGCACAATGACGGCTTGCAGGCTTCTGTTGGAAACTTCACATGTCCTCAGCCAAAGAGGCGTCGCCCGCCAGGCTCATCAACTCTGCCGGCCTATCCGTCGAGTTCAACGCGAATGGCTCGCTGCGCAGAATCGATCTCGACGCGACCCTCATCAATCTGTTTCCCGGCAATGAAGTCGAAGGCGGGCCGGCCAATCTCTATTTGAGACGCCTGCCGAGCCTCGATCTCGTCCCGTTGCTCGGGCCAATGAGCGCGACGCGCTTCCGTGCGGATCACGGCCGGTGCGCGATCCTCGGCGTGGGGGACTGGAACGGGCTGGAGTACTCGATCGAGCTGCGCCTCGCGGCTGACGAGCCCGCGTGGTTCTGGCACGTTCGCGTGAAGAATCGGACGACCAGCACGCAGCGCATCGAACTGGTGTACGTGCAGGACCTCGCGCTTGCGCCCTACGCCGCGGTGCGCTTGAACGAGTACTACGTGAGTCAGTACGTCGATCACGTGGCGCTCGAGCATCACGAGCGTGGGATCGTGATTGCATCGCGACAAAACCAGCCCGTAGCAGGACGTCACCCTTGGTCGGTCATTGGCTCGCTGCGAAGGAGCGTTTCGTACGCCACGGATGCGCTTCAATTGTATGGAGTCGCTGCGCGCGCGGACGGACCGCCGGTTGGTTTGGTCAATCGCCTGAGCGGTCGCCGTTTGCAGCACGAGCACTCGATGGTCGTGTTGCAGGATGACGCCGTCGATCTCGCTTCCCAGGCAGTGCTCGAGGGCGGCTTCTTCGCGCGCATCGTTCCGCATCATCCGGACGCGACCTCGCGTGCGGATCTTGCGCACGTCGACTCGGTGCTGAGCTTGCCGGAGGCAAGCCCTGGCGCGCCTTTACCGATCGACGCATTGACTGCGCCCGCTCGATCGCTGTTCAAGACCGCCCCTTCTTTGGTTGCGCTGGACCTCACGAGCGCCGATCTACTTGGGCTCTTCGGCCCGGAGCGCCGTCACGAGGAGTTCGATGCGCACGGTCGCTTGCTGTCGTTCTTCGCCGGCACTGCATGTCATGTCGTGCTGCGAGCGAAGGAGCTACGAGTCGAGCGTCCGCACGGACATTTGCTGCACACGGGCAGAGCGGCGACGCCCGATGAGCATGCGTTGACGTCCACGGTGTGGATGAATGGCGTGTTCAATTCGATGCTCACGCAAGGACACGTCAGCTTCAATCGCTTTCTGACGACGGTACGCAGCTATCTCGGTCTGTTCCGCTCGCAGGGCCAACGTATCTTCGTCGAATTGCACGGCCACTGGCAGTTGCTCGACATGCCGTCCGCATTCGAGATCGAGCCCGACGCGTGTCGCTGGATCTACCGGCACGCCGACGGGCTCATCGAGGTTCGCACGCAGGCGCACAGCGATCCGCACGCCATCGGCCTGGCGTTGAAAGTGCTCGTCGGTGAGCCTGTTCGATTTCTCATCGTGCATCACGTCGCGCTGAACGGCGACGACGGCACGACGCGTCAGCCGGTCCAGATCGAGCGGCGCGGCGAGGAGATTCTCGTGAAACCGGCGCCGCGTACCGAGCTTGCCGAGCGCTTTCCCGGCGGCGTTTTTGCGCTCGTGCCCCAGACTGGAACGACGTTCGAACAAGTCGGCGGCGACGAGATGGTGTTCTCGGATCGACAGTCGCGCCACGAGCCGTACGTTTGTGTCTCAACCCCGCGGACGACTGCAGCAGCCTTGCGTATCGTCGGCCGTCTCGTCGGCGACAGTCCCGACGTGCCGTCCGCGACTGAGCCCGGGCCGGCGCTCGAGCACTTGCTGCTGACGCCGCCGGTAGCGAGTCCGCTCGCGGAGCACGTTGAGCGCATCGCGGACATCATTCCCTGGCTCACGCACAACGCGTTCATTCACTACCTCGCGCCGCGCGGCCTGGAGCAGTACTCGGGCGGAGGGTGGGGCACGCGCGACGTAACGCAAGGTCCGGTCGAGCTACTGCTTGCAACAGGACGGACGGCGCCGATTCGCGATCTGCTGCTGCGCGTGATGCGCGCACAGAAATCGGACGGCGACTGGCCGCAATGGTTCATGTTCTTCGAGCGCGATCGCAACGTGCGCGCCGGTGATTCGCACGGGGACATCGTATTTTGGCCAGTGCTGGCGCTCGCCCAGTATCTCGTCGCATCCGGAGATGCCAAGCTGCTGGACGAGCGCGTCGCGTTCTTCGACGCGAGCTCATCGGCCGTGCCGACGGTATGGCAACACGTCGAGCGGGCGCTTCAGCTCATCGAACAGCGCCTGATCTCAGGCACGACACTCGTCGCGTACGGTCACGGCGACTGGAACGATGCCTTGCAGCCAGCCGATTCCGCAATGCGCGAACACATGTGCAGCGCGTGGACGGTCACCCTACATCATCAGACGCTGACGACACTTGCGCGTGCCATGCGCTCGATCGGCCGTAGCGCCGAGGCGTCGCGGTACGAGCAATGGGCGGAAGCAGTGCGCCGCGATTTCCAGCGCCTGCTGGTTGTCGACGGCGTGCTGACCGGATATGCGCTGTTCGAATCCGGCCGCGTTCGCTACTTGCTGCATCCGCGCGATGACGTGAGCGGCGTGCGCTACAGCTCGCTAGCGATGATCCATGCCCTGCTCGAAGGATTGTTCACGCCCGAGCAGGCGCGCGAGCACCTGCAGCTCATGGAGGCCCATCTGTTAGGCCCCGACGGCATGCGCTTGTTCGACAGGCCTATGTCTTATCACGGCGGCCCACAGCGCTTCTTTCAGCGTGCCGAGAGCGCCACGTTCTTCGGGCGTGAGATCGGCCTCATGTACATGCATGCTCACCTGCGCTATGCCCAGGCGCTGGCGCACGTCGGTGAAGCCGACCGCTTCTTCGCGGCGCTGTGCCGGGCGAATCCGATCGGCATTCGCTCCGTCGTGCCGCAAGCGACGCTGCGTCAAGCGAACTGCTACTACTCCAGCTCGGACGCGGCCTTTGCGGATCGCTATCAGGCGAGCGCCGAATACCACCGCATCAAGCTCGGCACGGTGGGTCTCGATGGCGGCTGGCGCGTGTATTCCAGCGGCGCCGGCATTGCTCTCGGGCTGATCGTGCGGCACTTCCTGGGCTTGAGCCTGGAGGCGGATGCGTTGAGTGTGGATCCGGTGATACCTGCTGCGTTGAACGGCATGCACGTGGAGCTGCAGCTGCTCGGCAAGCCAGTCGAGATCGAGTACTCGATTCGAGGAACGGGATGCGGCGTCAGTGCGATCGCCATCAACGGTGTCAACGTGCCGTTTGCGCGCGAGGCGAATCCCTATCGGGTTGGTGCTGCGCGGATACCGCTGAGAGAGGTTCACAAGATGCTGCGGGAGAGTGGCAATACGGTGAGCATAGCTGTGGGTAGCCTGTAACTGGATCGTCTTCCCCAGCTACTACCCTCAGCCGGGATCAGGCAGGAGCAAGCGGTCGGATTCGCTCGCCTCCTTTCGGGGTATCCACGAACGCAAGTCTGCTGTGAAGCAGTTCCGCGCAATGGGAGCTAGCGTAGGGAAAACTCCGCACGATATTCGAATGCCACCGCATAGAGCGAAAGCAGGGAGTATCGATGAGAGTGAACCGGCGATCGAGTTACGAGAACTGCTCGCAGAGAGGCCGCCGCCTGCTGAAGTCCGCGATACGTTTGGCGTTGGTGCTGCATTTCTCCGCCGCGTCGCATTCAATAGCCCAGTCTATCGAGGTCGCTGGCGATACGACGCCAGCGCTGCCGCCCGATGGCATCCTCGGGGACGACCTTGTCATTGGCGAGACCACCCTTGGTTCGCTCAGCATCCTGGATGGCGCATCCGTGTCGAACTGGTACGCAACCGTGGGCGCTCTTGCTGGGAGCGAAGGCAATGTGCAAGTTGCCGGCACAAGTCCGGGCGGCACGCAGTCGACCTGGAGCAATTCCGGAGATCTGACGATCGGCGCTCAAGGTCGCGCTACGCTGACCATCGAGAACGGCGGCGTTGTTTCCAACAGCAGCGGCATCATTGGCCAGGAGGGCACAGGTGTCGGTGAAGTGATCGTAGCTGGCGCGGATTCCAGGTGGATCAACTCCGACAGGCTGACGATCGGGAGCGATGGTACAGGCAGGCTGCGTGTTGCAGACCGAGCCACAGTGACCGTCGCCGACGTTGCCATCGTGGGCGCTGGAAATCCGAATGGAGGGGTGAGCGAAGTCGTCGTCACCGGCGGAGCGAAGTGGATCGTTGGCGACCAACTCGTCGTCGGGAACTATGCACCCGGTTCGCTCGCGATCGAAAACGGGGCCACTGTATCCAGTCTGCAAGGTTATGTCGGCGCCTCATCGAGTGGCGTTGTCACGGTTGCGGGTGTCGGTTCCTCTTGGAGCAGTGCCACCAACATCGTGATCGGTAATTATGGTGCTGGCGCTCTGACGATCGCAGGTGGCGCGCACGTTCGCTCCGATGTTGCCATCGGACTGGATAGTGGCGCCAGCGGCACCCTGGCCCTGAACGGTTCAGCAGCGGCTCGGTCCGTGCTGGAGACCGGGTGGATATCTGCCGGATCGGGCAACGTTGATGTCAGCATCGATGGCGGAATCCTGCGTGCGACTCGAAGCAATGGCAACTTCATGACCGGCTTTGATTCGCGCGAGGTCACGATCGGCGCGAACGGCGCGATCATTGACACGGCCGGTTTCGATATCGGCATCGCGGCCAATTTTGGCGGTGCCGGGAGCCTCCGCAAGGCCGGCTCCGGTACGCTGACGATCACCGGAGTGAACAGCTACGGCGGCCACACCTTCGTGGAAGAAGGTGTCCTGGTCGGCCAGGCCGGCTCGATCAGAGGCAACATCAGCAATGCCGGTACGGTCGAGTTCAATCAGGTAACCGACGCCAGCTTTGGCGGAAGCATCGCCGGTCTGTCCGGTGTCGATGGCCGGATGGTGAAGTCCGGGACAGGAACACTGACATTGACCGGACCCTCTTCCCTCGACTGGACGGTGACGGATGGCAATCTGATCGCTGCCGTCGAGCGCTTCGACGGCAACGTCAGGATCGAAGGGACGTCCGCGGCATTCACCTTTCGCGAGATGGGCTCTGCAACCTATGAAGGGACGATCTCCGGCGACGGCGGTTTCGTCGTCGATGGCCCGGGCACGCTCCTGTTGAGCGCAGACAGCTCCGCTTTCTCAGGCACGACAACCTTGCGACAAGGCACGCTGCGGGTTGGAGACTCATCTGGCCACGGCCGTATCGGTGGCTCGCTCGATGTTCTTGCGGGGAGCACTCTCGGCGGTTCAGGGGCGGTAGGGTCAGGTGCCGGATCAATGGTAACCGTCGAGTCCGGCGCGACACTGTCTCCAGGAAATTCCATCGGCGCCCTGACCGTCAACGGCGATCTGATCGTCCGTGATGGCGCGCGCCTCGAAATCGAAGTCAACCCAAGTGGCCATGAGAGCGATCTGGTACGCGTCACCGGTAACACGACACTCGAAGGAGGCGCCGTTGCCCATGTCGGAACAACGGGTGAATACGATCTTGCCTCGCGCTATACCATTCTCTCGACCCAGGGCGCCCTGACCGGATCGTTTGCGTCGGTCACGTCCGATTTCGCCTTTCTCGATCCGTACCTCTTCTACGACTATCAGTTGGGTACGGTCGATCTCGCGTTCCAGCGCAACGATCGAAGCCTGGCATCCGTCGCACAAACCCCGAACCAGATCGCGACCGCCAGCGGCATAGACAGCATCGGATTCCTGTCCGGCAATGCTGTCTACGATGCGGTCGTACAGCTTGCTGACGATCCATCTCTCATCCGCAGCACTTTCGACGCGCTCTCCGGTGAAGTGCACGCTTCGGTCGCGTCCAGCCTGATCGAAGACAGCCGCTTCGTGCGCGAAGCCGCCAGAGACCGTGTCCGCTCCGCATTCCATGCAAGCTCCCAGACCCCATCCGAACTCTCCTACAGCAGCGATATCTGGGCCCGTGGCTTCGGGTCCTGGGAAACGCGGGAAAGCAATGGCAACGCCGCTGAATTCAACCGCTCCATCGGTGGCGTCATGGTTGGCGCTGACATGCACTCATCTGATTCGCTCCTGGGAGTGCTCACGGGCTACAGCCGCTCGGATGTTTCCATCGACAGTCGCCGGTCATCAGCGGATATCGAAAGCTATTCCGTCGGGGGTTACGGCGGCGTTCAGTGGAACCGCGTCATCTTCAAGGGCGCCGCGGCGCACACGTCGAATTCCATTGCAACGAAACGCTCCATCGCTATTCCGGGTTTCACGGATCATCTGACCGACGATTATCGTGCAGGTGTGTTCCAGACCTTCGGCGAACTGGCCTATCGTGTACCGCTCGATCGCGGAGTCTTCGAACCGTTCGCCGGCGTTGCCAATGTCATTGTCGATCGCAAGGAATCCACAGAACTCCGGGGCAGCGCGGCGCTGGCCATCCGGGGCAAGAGCAGCGATACCACGTTCACTTCCCTGGGAACGAGGGCCGAGCGGGCTTCGGTCGTACATGGCATGGATGCCGTGTTCAGCGGCATGCTGGTCTGGCGCCATGCATTCGGAGACACGATCCCGGAAAGTACTCATGCCTTCAGCGGATCCGGCGTCTTCACCGTGTTCGGGACACCTATCGCGCGAGACACTGCAGTGATCGAAGCCGGGGTGACCTTTGATTTCTCACGGCAGACACAGCTCACCGTTGGCTACTCCGGCCAGGTTGGCTCCTCAGTGAATGATCACGGTTTGCGGTTTACGCTCAATACGGCTCTCTGAAGGGAGAGCTATGGGCCGTGACGACAATCAAGCGGACGTTACCGTGATTCCACTACACAAGCATGCAGCTCAAACGACCACTAGGCTTTCACGGGGGTTTCGTAGGAAACCCCGCAGCCTCCCAGCCCACAATACCCATCCGGATTCTTCGCCAGATACTGCTGGTGATAATCCTCCGCATAATAAAACTGCGGCACATCCACGATCTCCGTCGTAATGCCTGCGCCACCCCGCCCCGCCTTGCTCAGCGCCTCCGCATAACGCTTGCGACTCGCCTCCGCGGCCGCCCGCTGCTCGGCGTCGTACACATAAATCCCTGATCGATACTGCGTACCCACATCATTGCCCTGACGCATCCCTTGCGTCGGATCGTGCGATTCCCAGAACGTCTTGAGCAAAGTCTCGTAGCTCACCTTGTTCGGGTCGTACACCACCTGCACGACTTCGTTGTGGCCGGTGTAACCGCTGCACACTTCTTTATATGTCGGATTGGGCGTCGAGCCGCCGGCATAGCCCGCGGCGGTGCTGTACACGCCGGGTAGCTGCCAGAACTTTTTTTCCGCACCCCAGAAACAGCCGAGGCCGAACAGCGCGAGGCGCATTCCTTCCGGGAAGGGCGCGACGATGCGGTTGCCGTTGACGAAATGCATTTCGGGAACGGACATCGGCTGGTCGCGGCCGGGCAGGATATTGGCAGGAGCCGGCATGACGGCTTTCTCGCGGAACGAAAACATGGGGCACCTCGGAAACGGGCTGGATTGCAGCCAGCCTACGAACAAGAGGGATGCCGGGCAATCGATTCGGCCAATGACCGACCGGCGGAGCGTTATAGATGTGGCCGGCCACAGAAATCCAGCGAGCGGATGCCGATCCGCGCCGTGAAGTGGCTCTTTCTGGATATGCAGCGTTGGGCGCCGACGCGGAAATTGCGGATTGCGCGCGGCTACCAGAAGCTGCAACAGGAACGGAGCGAACTGCTCGAGCCGTGACTCACATGGAAGTCACGACTCAGGACTCGGATAGCCCAGAGGCTCAGAGAGCGCCGATGGCCACCGGGGTTGCCGCCGCGTCTTCGCCCTGCCAGTGGCCTGTACGCACGGATCCCAGGAACGCAGGCGCCTCGGCGGCGAGCCGGCATTCGCGCGGCGTCAGACCATGGAACCGCCGCAATGCGCGGAACAGCGTCGAACGTGAGTCGAAGCCGACTTCCTTGACGATCTCCTCCACCTGCATGCCCGTGTTTCGCAGCAGGCGCGCCGCAACCGACGTGCGTTTGCGCTGCAGGTACTCGTGCGGCGTGACGTCGTGGATGTGCTTGAACAACCGCAGGAAATGGTGACGCGACAGGAACGCCGCGCCGGCCATGTCGCTCAGCATCAGCGGCTTGGAATAGCTGCTGTGGATATAGTCGGTCGCCAGCGAAATGCGCCGTACGATCTCCCGACGGGTTGCGGCACGGCGCACTGGAACGAGCTTGGCGCGCGATACCACGTGACGATGCCGCATGAGCAGCCGTTCCAGCAGGAACGCCAGCTGCTCTTCGTACCACAGCGGGTCTTCCAGCCCCATTTCGCAATGGCGGCGGATGAACAGCAGCACCGGCGTGACGCTGCGGTCATGCGTCTGCAGATGCGGCGCGAACGGGATGGCCGGCGTGGCGACGATTTCGCCGTCTTCCAGCATCCGGTCCTCCGGCGTGATCAGGGCGCCCAGCACTTCTTCGGGCATTCCGGGGCGGAACAGGATCGTCAGCGCATGCACGTTGTGCGACGCGCGAATCCGGACGTTGGCCGGGCCTGCCGGAACGATCAGCCAGGTGTCGTCGTCCACCAGGATGCGGCGGCCTTCCACGGAAACGTCCTGGCAACCGTTCCAGGCGCACAGCAGCGCGAAGCGCCGCGCATCGATCGCATAATCGGCAGCCTGGGTGTGCAGGTCCAGAATGAGGGCGCCGTTCTCGGGCCGGCCGGACAGTTCGCTAGCCTGAATCTCGTGAGTCCTACGGACGATCATCCGCACGCCGCTCCCCTTTTCATGTACTTGCCGGATTGAATTTCCGGCTCCAGCTTGCGGTATACAAGCGACTTACGATCATGAGATACGTGGTTGCGACGAAAGGTTTCATCGGTCGGCGTCGCAGAGGTTTTCGATACAGAAAAAAGCGACCGATGACACGCTGCGAAACCGGTCCCGCAGCGGCATCGAACCGTGAAAGGATCCGCGGGAAGGCCGCCTCGATGTAGGCGGACATCGCTCCTGCGGCTATCATGTGCGCGCAACGCAGCAAGCACTCATCGTTTTCCCTATGCCTATCTGCCACGAACACAATCTCGCCGCGCCGCTCCCGAACAAATGTCCGTTCGGCATCCGGGTCAAGCTGCGCTCCACCGACCCGTTCCGGAACCTGGTCGGCGAGGACTGGACCCGCGAGCATTGGTTCGCGACGCGCGACGAGCGCGACGAAGCCCTGACCCAGATGAGCGGGCGCTATGTGTATTTCCGTCCGGGCGACCGGCCGGCGCTGGAGTTCGAGAAAGTCGAACGCTGAGGCGTTGATTCGCGGCGTCTGCCGCGCCAATCGTCTACGCAGGCCCTAGAACGTCCTGCCCAGGAACAGATAGAACGCCTTGCTGCCGCTCTGGTCGTAGCCGCCGGCCAGATAGACCGGCCCAAGCGGCGTATCCACGCCGAAGAACAGGCTCGCGTCCTTGCGCAGGTCGCTGAAGCTCATGTCGTTGCGATCCACCCAGGCGTTGCCCGCTTCCAGCGAAATGCCGGCGTAGGCCGGCAGGTCCAGCACGCCGGAACCGCCGCGCCCCACCTTGCGGTAGTAGATGAGCCGGCCGATGCCGTAATGCGGGCCGGACAGCGCGTTCGGCGCCAAGCCGGACAGATTGAAGAAGCCGCCCAGATTGAAGAAGTTCTCCGGCGTCGGGATGGCGTCCACGGTGGTGCCGCCCTCGAGCCAGAAAATGAAGGTATTGCGGCCCACCGAACGCGCGATCAGCCAGTTCATCTGATACGAATCGAAATCGTCGTCGGCGCCGAGGCTGTGGCGCTCGCCCCGCCACTCCATCTCGAACTGCTGGCCGCGGCGCGGGAAATAGATGCTGTCGAGCTTGTCGTAGGAGAAGCGCGCGAAAACGCCGCCGCGTCTGAAATTGTCCGTGGGCAGCGCCGGATCGCCGACCAGCACGTGCGACCGCCCCTCACCGCGGCGCAGGCCCACCCGCATTTCGCCCCAATTGGACAGCTCGCGCCCGAAATCCAGTCCGCCTTCATAGTTGCGGATGCGATATTCGGCAATGCGGTCTTCGTCGTGGAGCGCGAACACGCTGCGCTCCTCGAAATCGAAATGCGGCGCCACGAAGTAGCGGCTCGCCAGCGACAGCGGCTGATAGAACTCGCTGAAGATCTTCGGGTTCTCGCCGATCTGCAGATCCGTCAGCCATTCCGCGCCCAGGTCGTTGAGCTCGGTCATGATGAAGCGCATGGCGGCGTTGTAGCGGCTGTTGCCCTCGAAATCGTCTTCGAGGTTCAGGCCGAAGCGCACGTAGTTCGGACCCCAGCTCTTGCGACGCAGACTCATCTCCAGACCGGTGCGGCCGTCCTGCTCGACCAACGAATAATCGATGGATTCGAACAGGTCGAGCGCGTACAGCGACGACAGCTGGTGCTGCATCAGCGCCGGATCGAGCGGTTTGCCGATGACGTCGTCCATGGTGGCGTCGATCAGCCGCGAGTATTCGGCCGAGCTGGCGTCCGCATGCACGAAGTCGATCATCGGTGCAGTCGTGGTGCGCGGGTTGCGGGCCGCGAGGTAGTTCGCGTAATCGCCTTCACTCAGCGAAAGCGCAGCCAATGCCGGGCGAGCACCGTCGGCCGCAGTTTCGCCCGCACGCAGTGCCTGTGGCACTCGAGTGAAATCGGCCGAGGCCGCACGGCCCAGCGGCGGGTCGATCACGATATCTGTTGATTTCAGCTTGGCGCGCTGCTCCAGCGTGCGGCTGCGGATCATGATGGCGAACGCCTGGTTCGTGACATCCAGCGGCGTCGCCAGCTCATCGCGCGAGTACAGCGGGAAACTCACATCCACCACGATCAGCACATCGACGCCCATGGCACGCGCCGCGTCGATTGGCAGATTCTCGACCAGTCCGCCATCCACCAGCAGACGGCCGTTGCGCTGCGCCGGCGAGAACACGCCGGGCGCAGAAATGCTCGCTCGCAGCGCCGTGACCAGATCGCCCGAACGCATCATCACGGCCTCACCGGTCTCCAGATCGGTGGCCATGGCACGAAACGGAATCGGCAGACGATCGAAATCCTGCACGTCCGCCACCGGCAGCGCCGCTTTGCGCAGCACCTGTTCGAGCTTCTGTCCCTGCACCAGCCCACGCGGCAGCACGAAGCCGTCTTCACGCACGCCGAGCGCATAGCGGACCAGGAAATTGCGATCGTCCTGCTTGCGGCGATAACCGAGCTCGGCGCGCGGCGGACGATCCTGGAATGCATCCTGCCAATTGACCGAACTGATCAGCGCCTCGATCTCCTTGCCCGTCATGCCCGAGGCGTACAGGCCGCCGACCACCGCACCCATGCTGGTGCCCGCGATCGCATCGACCGGCACGCGCATTTCATCGAGCACCTTGAGCACTCCGACGTGCGCCGCGCCTCGGGCGCCGCCGCCGCTCAACACCAGCCCGATGCGCGGGCGCGAGGATTCGGCAGCCCAGGCGGTTTGCGCAAACAAGGAACACAGGAGCGACGACAGGACAGCCAGTGCGCCGAGTGACAGGGTGCGCCGTTTCATCTTCTGTTCACGCCTGCGTAAAAGCCCGTGGAAAACGCCTCAATAGTAACAGCCCGCACTCGCACCGCCGTAGCACTCCGGGTATCGTCCGTCGCCGGCAATGAGTAGGCTCGATCCCCATGACACATCGCCCGAAGCTGCGAATCGGCGGGCCGGCCGGAAGTTTTTTGCTGGCGCTGGCGCTCGCGCTGCCATCGCTCGCCGCGCCGCCGGGCAGGCAGGCCGACGATCCCGACGACTGGAGCTGGTATGGCGGCGATCCCGGCGGCAGCCGCTATTCGCAGGCACGGCAGATCAACCGCGACAACGTCGAGCGCCTGCAGACTGCCTGGACCTATCGCACCGGAGAACTGGGCGCAGGCTTCGCCAGCGCCGACAGCCTCACGTTCGAAGCAACGCCGATCCTGGTCGGCGACAGCCTGTATCTCAGCACCGCCACGAACATCGTCATCGCCATCGATCCGGCGACCGGGCGCGAGCGCTGGCGCTACGACCCCAAGACGCCACGCGATACGCACTATTCAGAGGCCGCCTCGCGCGGAGTCTCATCGTGGATCGACCCGCTGGCGGACTCGACGGCGGCCTGCGCCCAGCGCATTTTCTTCGGCACCCTCGATGCACGACTGATCGCGATCGATGGCCACACCGGCCAGCCCTGCGCCGATTTCGGCGTCGCGGGCACGGTCGATCTGGCTGCTGGCGCACGTGTCACCCAACGCGGCGGCTATCTGGTCACTTCGCCGCCGGCAATCTACCGCGATCTGGTCATCACCGGCTCGGCCATCGGCGATAACCGCGCCGTCGAGCTCGAGCGCGGGATCGTGCGTGCCTTCGATGCACGCACCGGTGAATTGCGCTGGTCGTGGGATCCGATTCCGACGGACGACGCGAGCGCGCAGGCAACCGGCTGGACGGCACAGGGCGCAAAACACACGGGCGCAGCGAACGCGTGGTCGATTCTTTCGGTCGACGTCGGGCGCGGCCTGGTGTTCGTTCCCACCGGCTCGGCCAGCCCCGATTACTTCGGCGGCGAGCGCACCGGCAACAACGAGTACGCCAACTCGCTGGTCGCGCTGCGCGCCGACAGCGGCGAAGTGGTGTGGCACCGCCAGCTCGTGCATCACGATCTATGGGACTACGATCTGGCCGCGCAGCCGATGCTGATCGATTTCGAGCGCGACGGAAAACTGATTCCGGCCGTGGTGCAGGCCACCAAGACCGGCATGCTGTTCATCTTCGATCGCGAGACCGGCGAGCCGGTGTTCGACATCATCGAGCGGCCGGTTCCAGCCAGCGATGTCGCGGGCGAGTCGACATCGCCGACGCAGCCCTTCCCCGCAACCCCTGCGCTCGCTTCGCACGCCGCGGTCACTCCCAACGATGCCTGGGGACTCACCTTCTACGATCGCGGCAAGTGCCGCGATCTCATCAGTCAGTACCGCTCAGAAGGCATCTTCACGCCGCCCAGCCTGCGCGGCACCATCATCGCGCCGGGCTACGCCGGCGGCGTCAACTGGGGCAGCCTGGCATTCGACAACGAACGTCAGCTGGTGATCGCAGCAGTCAATCATCTGCCGATGGTCGCGACGCTGATTCCACGCGACCGCTTCGATCCCAAGCAGTTGTCGGCGGCACATCCGGATTCCGATATCGGTCGACAGCAAGGCACGCCGTATGGCGTGCGCCGCGAGCCGCTGCTTTCGCCGCTCGGGCTGCCGTGCGTCGCTCCACCCTGGGGCACACTGGCTGCGGTCGACCTGCGACGCAACACCATCCGCTGGCAGGTGATGCTGGGCTCGACGCGCGACAAGACACCGTGGTTCGTGCCGTCGAGCACGTTGGGAATGCCGAACATGGGAGGGCCCATCGTGACTGCCGGCGGTCTGGCCTTGGTCGCTGCTGCCACCGACAACTACTTGAGAGCGTTCGACGTGGAAACCGGGCGCGAACTGTGGAAAGGACGCCTGCCCGCAGGCGGACAGGCCACCCCCATGACGTACCAGCGCGACGGCCGACAATTCGTGGTCATTGCGGCCGGCGGTCACGGCAAGCTCGGCACCCAACGGGGCGACTACGTGGTCGCCTTTGCACTGCCAGATTCGGCCAGGAAATAGCGGGTGCCGCCAGCAGCGGCATATCACAAATGCGGTATTGTGATCGCAGCGCCGCGGTCCACTTTGTATGATCGTGCCCCTATCGCCGCCGTGCTCACGAACAGGACTGCCCAACGATGCCCGCCGTTTCCCCAACTCCAGAAAGAACCGACTGCATCGTTGCCGCGATCCGCTCCAAAGCCGCCTGCGCCTTGTCGCTGGTTCTCGCGGCTGGCTGGTCGATCGGCGCCGTAGCCGCGGAGAAATCCGACGCGCGCGACCCGCTCGATGAAATCGTTGTTACGGCGACGCGCCAGGCAGAACGCCTGCGCGAATATCCGGGCAGCATCTCGGTGATGAGCAACAGCGATGTTGCGATGGTCGGCTCGACGCATCACAGCGAAATCATCAATCGCGCCGCCGGCGCAATGATCCAGCGCAACAGCGGCCAGGAAAGCCTCACGGCCATCCGCTCGCCGGTGCTCTCCGGCCCCGGTTCCTGCGGCACGTTCCTGTTCCTGGAGAACAGCATTCCGATCCGCCCGGTCGGCTTCTGCAACGTCAACGAGCTGTTCGAGGTCAATACCGAAGAAGCGCACTCCATCGAAGTGCTGCGCGGACCGGCCGGCGTCGTCTACGGCTCGGGCGCAATGCACGGTGCGATCAACGTACTGCCAGCAACGCCGAGCGAGTTGCCCACTTACGGCTTCGGCCTGGAAACCGGCCCCGACCAGTATTACCGCGGCCGGCTGGCGCTCAGCCACGTCGGTGCGCTGACCGATTTCGGCGCCGTGGCACTGGCAACGCACGATGGCGGCTGGCGCGCCTCCTCCGGCATCGACGAGCAGAAACTGAATGCCAGCGCAGTGCATCGGCTGGACGACGGCGTCATGGGCTTGAACCTGTCCGCCACCAACCTGAATCAGCAGACCGCGGGATTCATCCAGGGCCAGGATGCCTATCGCGACGAGGCCATCGCCAAGTCCAACCCCAATCCCGAGGCCTATCGCAATGCGTATGCGCTGCGCCTCACGGGGCAATACCAGAAAAAGCTGAGCGACAGCCTGCAGCTGGACGTGCGGCCGTATGTGCGTCATTCACGCATGAATTTCCTGCAGCACTTCCTGATCGGCAAACCGGTCGAGGAAAACGGCCAGGACTCGATCGGCGTGCTGAGCGCGCTGCACATCGACGCGTTCACCAATACGCGGCTGCTGGCAGGTCTCGACGTCGAGTTCGCCGATGGCTTCTTGAAAGAAACGCAGGCGGGGCCAGCCACCGACGGTGCGCCCGCTGCCAATGCGATCCGTCCCGCGGGCAAGCACTACGACTACGACGTGCAAAGCTCGGTGGGTGCGATCTACGGCCAGATCGAGCAGCCCTTCGCGCAGCGCTGGAAGTTCACCGGCGGCGTGCGACTCGAGTACGTCGATTATCGTTACGACAACCGCATGCTGGTTGGCAACACCCGCGACGACGGCACCACCTGCGGCGCGGCGGGCTGCCTCTACGCCCGCCCAGCCGACCGCAGCAATGACTTCACCAATCTCACTTCGAAAGTGGGACTGTCCTACGACATCAGCGATCGGCACACGCTCTATGTAACGGGCGCACGTGGTTATCGCGCACCGGATACGAGCGAGCTGTATCGATTGCAGCGCCAGCAGTCCATCGCCGACCTGGATTCGGAGAAAATCGACAGCGTCGAGCTCGGCGCACGCGGCGCCTTCGGCCCGTTCCGATACTCGCTGGCCGGGTTCGCCATGATCAAGGACCATGTCATCTTCCGCGACTCGAATGCCTTCAACGTCAGCGACGGCCGGACCAAGCATCGCGGCGTGGAGTACGAATTCAGCTGGTCGTTGCTGGATTCGCTGCTGCTGTCGGCGGCCGGCACCTACGCCAGGCACACCTACGATTTCGATCGCACCGTCGAGCAGGGCGAGACCATCGTCGCCGGCCGCGACGTCGACACCGCGCCGCGGCACGTCAATACGGCACGCCTGAACTGGCGTCCGCTGCCTGCCGTGGACACTGAACTGGAATGGGTCTCAGTCGGCCGCTACTGGCTGGACGCGATCAACGCGCATGAATACGAAGGCCACGATCTGCTGAACCTGCGTCTATCGTGGAATGTGACGCCGCAGTGGAACACAGCACTGCGCGTGGTCAACCTCACCGATCGCGAATACGCGGATCGCGCCGACTTCGCATTCGGCAACTATCGTTACTTCCCCGGCCGCGGCCGAACTGTGTTCGCCGAAGTCCGCTACCAGGTGCAGTAAGAAAAAAAAGGCCCGGACGAACCCGGGCCTTTCAACTCCACCACCCTCGCAGAGAATCGGTCGATCTAGGTGCGGCGCGCGCACCTTCACACGATGGGCTGGAACGCCACCAGTCCATCCAGCGCCGAGCGCGGCCCCAGCGCACTGCCGAACTTGCCGATGAAATCGTCGGTCTCGCCGTGCAGGGCCATGTAGTTGAGCAGCACCGTCTGCACCAGCAGGTTGACGTTGTTGGCGGCCGGGCTGCTGGCGGTCTCGACATCGCCGTCCGGGCGGAAATAGCCGAGCTGCTGGCTGGTCGGGCTCATCAGCGTGGGCCGGCCGATCGGGTTGTAGACCAGGAAGAACGAAGCGGCGGTCTGCTGGTTGTCGCTGGTCCACACGCCCTTGCCGCGGCCCTCGGCCGAGCTGTCCACCATGCCGTTGGATGACACCGAGCCGTCGCTGAACACGTAGAGCATCAGCGGCTTGCCGCGCCGTGCGGCGTATTCCAGGCATGCGCCCATGCACTGGCCGATACGGAAATCGCGTTCCTCGCCGGCGGAACGGTCGCCGGTGTGGTAGTCGAAGCCACCGGAGCTAATGGTGCCGGCGCCGGCATACCCTGGAACGACCAGCTTCATGATCGCGGCGGTTTTCTCGAACTCGCGGTCGCCACCGAAATCGGCGCCGAGAATGCTGGTAATCTCCGGGTCCTGCGCCGGGTCGAGCTCGCCCGGCGTGCCGAAGGTGTTGACGGTGTCGGCCGTCTTCACGTAGCCGCACAACATGCGCTTGCGCAGCTCGATGTCGTCGGCCGAGGCCAGGCCGGTCGATACCGTACCGTTCTCGTCGTAGCCCGAAGAAACATTCAGGCCGATCTTCGATTTGCTGATGCGCGCCATGGTCTCGAGCACCTTGACCGTATCTTCCGGGTCCAGGATGGTCGCCACCTCGCCCGTATCCACCAGGCCGGTGACGTCGCTGGCGCGATCCACCTTGGTGGGCCGGTTGGCCGGATCCATCAGCGTGGCCGGCGCCATGGAATTGCCGCCGGACTCGGAATTCTGCGAGCCGATCAGCGTCAGCAGCTCGCCCCTGGCGCCGGCTCTGGCGATGCCGTACATGGGATTGTGCGGGTTGTTGCCGGTGTCGTTCTCGGAACGGGCCGGAATGACGGCGCCATTCACCTTGCCGCGCGTGGTCACGGACGTACGGGCGAGCATGCCGCGCAGGAAGGCGCTGTCGGAGTGGAACGCCAGGCCGAACTCCGTGTTGATGAAATTGGTGGTGGCGTTGTTCGGCAGCATGTCGCCGGGCAGGCCGAGCTTGGAGTAGCCCTGCGTGGTCAGGAAGTCCAGCTGGCCGCCCTTCTTGCCGACCAGCACATTGGAGCCGGCAATGTTGGCGCCGCCCGCCAGGTCGAAGCAGATGAAGGGAATCTTGTCCGCACCGCGGGTGATGCCGCAGACATCCTTCAGCCCGTTGATATCCGGCGACAAAGTGCCCGCCGCGGCTGCGCTGCGCGCATTCAGCAGCGTGCCGAGAATGGACGGTGCAACGACGGTTGCTGCGCCGGTGAGAAAGCCCTGCGCCAGGAAGTCACGGCGAGTGACCGGCTTCTTGTGCGAGCCGTGCCGCAGCGGCTCATCCAGGCCGAGCCGCCGCCGCTTGCTGCGAGACTTGATGATGAACGACATGACCGCCCCTTACTGAATCACCGTCGTGGCGCTGCCCAGCGCCGCACCGCAAACCGCCTTGGCCACATCGAACGTGCGCCGAGCGCCGCAAGCACGAGCCGTACACAGGTCGGTCATCAGCTGGTCGAGCTTGGGCTGAATGATCGTCGCGGCGGGCTGCGTGGCCACCGTGCCGATCATCTTGGCGATCAGCGGATCGATGATGAGGTTGCGCTGGGTGCTCGTGGCCAGGTTGGACGAGAACGCGGCGCTCGCGCCCGAACCGAAGAACGCCGTCCGTGCGCCGTCGTCGTCGATCAGCGCACTGCAATACTGCAGCGCCAGCTGTGCGATCGATGTCTGGTGCGAGGACAGGAACGCACCCAGATCCGTGACTGCCGGCAGCGACTGCCGCACGTTCTCGTAGGTCGCCTTCACCTTGGCGTTGTTCGGGCTCACCCCCGTGACCGCAGCCATGGTGGCGTTGATCGAATCGAAGGTGCGCACGCCGATGTCCGAAGGCCGCGCGGTGTTGGCCGCCGTGGGCGGCTCGACTTCGGCGAACTGCGAACACACGTCGGTGCGCTCGCCCAGCCGGTCGAAGCACAGGTAGAACTCGTCGAACTCCGGCCCGCGCTCCAGGCCGATGACGGTGCCGACGTTGGCGATCGGCGCACCCATGCCGGGCACGTAATCCGAATCCGTGAGTGTCTTGTCGAGCAGGCGATAAGCCTGGCCGACGGCTGGCTCGGCGGCATTCACACCGATCCGCATTCCCTTGATGGTCACCGTACCCGGCCGCGCGTTGGGGTCGAGGCTGATGAGCCGCGGGTTGGTGAACAGATAACTCGAACTGTCGTACTGCGCCGCTTCGAACAGCACGTAGGACTTGGGCATGTCGATCAGGTGCTCGATGCCGAACAGCAGGAAGAATTTCTCGCCGACACCGGCCGCGAAATTCTGCTTCACCTGCGCCGGCGTCAGCGCGCGGCTGTGGACCGCGACCAGGCGGATCACGCCGCTCCATTGCCGGTCGTTGCTGACCTCGTTGCCGAGCACGAAGGCGAAGCTGTTGTCCCAGTCGTTCAGTGTGCCGCCGGCAGCCGGATCCAGGTCACCGGTGAATTCGCCGTTCACATAAATGCGCCGGCCGTTCACCGGATCGAAGGTCAGCACCACATGCTGCAGCGAAGCCTGCAGGCGCTGGTCGGCATCGGCGGTTGAGAGCTGCGGCGAACCGTTGGCGTCGGTCCGGGTGCTGCGCCCGTAGAAGTCGTAGTTGTACAGCGTCTGGCCCAGCGTGAAGTTGCGAGCGGTGCGGCTGCCCGAATAACTCACGATGCGCGTGTCTTCCTGCGTGACGTTGCCAGGCACCACCCAAGCTTCGACCGAGTATTCGCCCGTAGTGCCGATGAACTGCTGGAACTTGCGGCTTGCCGTGGTCGAGGCCTGCGCCTTGGAAGCACCGCCCATGACCGGCTTGATGTTGATGCCCCAGCCGCCGACCCAGGTCACATCGCCGGAAAGCGTCAGGTCCGCAGCCGGATCGACACCGCTGGTGTCGAAGGCCACCGAGTCCTTGCCGGACTTGAACTCGTAGAGCGCGATCAGGTTGTTCTCGTAACGGCTGCCGCCCGCGGCCACGGTGCCTTCGTACAAGGTCAGCGCCTTGCTGACCACCGTGTTGCTGACCGGATCGGCCGTGATCGCCGCCGCCATGGTTGCGATCGCCTTGCGCATCTCCTCGGCATCGGCGGCGCAGGTGTTCTTGCAGTTGTGGAACTCGGCGCCCAGGCGGATCACGAAGCGTGAGCTCTCCGGCTTGTCCAGGTTCATCTTCGGAATGGCGGCCTTGTACGACTCCCCGATGTCGTCGACCGCAAAGAACGGCGACTGCGGCGTGGCCGAGGTCGGCGTGTGGCAGCGATTGCAGTCGTACGCGATCAGCAGGTCATGCACCCCGGTGAAGCCGGACGGCGCATTGGCAGGAAAGCGCTTGCTCGTGCCCGGATCTTTCACCTTCGGTGCCACCAGTTCGATCTGTCGACCGCCGACGCCGGAGGCGCCCACCCAGTCCGTGATCCAGCGCGTCAGGATGCTGGCGCACGCGCCGGCGTCGGAAAGCCAGCAGTTGTGGCCGCCACCTACCTTGAGCACCAACGGTGATTGCGACGGACTCTCGCGGTTGATCACCGGGTTGGCCTGCTCGTACGCCGCGTTCACATCGTCCGAACGTGCAAAGGTCGGCGCCTGCCCGCCCGCGTTGTGACAGTTGCCGCAGCGACTGCTGCCGCGGATGTTCTCCCAGAAGTTGACCCGGAATGCCTGGATATCAGGCGTCAGCGGCGCCGGACCGGCGTAGTCGGAACCGCCGCCGTCTTGCCCGCCCGCGGCCGGGTTCTGCGTGGTGCTCGCTCCGCCGCTGCAGCCCGACAGCACGATCAGTCCGAGGGCGAGCGCCGCGGCCAGCCGTGCAACGCCGAAATTGGTTGCGCGCTTCATGCTCATTGATCCTTGGCGCAATAAGCAGCGGTTTCGGCGAAGACCTGTTTCAGGTTGCCGTTGGTCTTGAAGCTCGCCGCGAGCGGTCCGACCTTGCTGTGATCGGCCGCGTCGCTGGGCGAGCGCAGGCAGACGGTGCGGAATACTTTCTCCACCTGGCATTGGGCGAAGGCATCGGTGTTGGCCAGCTCCTGGCCGAGAGACTTCGCACCCGCGCCCTTGCCGGGCAGGCTGGAAGACCAGCCGATGGCCTTGTTGAGGCCCGGCAGACGCCAGCGGTTCTCCCACTCATCGTTGGGTGTCACGTAGCCCGGTTTGAAATTGTCCGAGTTGATCAGGTACTTCGGCTGCACCTGACCGGGCGTATAGACCAGCCGCCCGAGATTCTCGTCGAAATCGTAGTAGGCGAAGGCCTGTGCCATCGGATCCATGCCGTTGTGGCAGCCGATGCAGTTGTTCAGGAACACGCTGCTGTCGCCGCCGGGGCTGCGGGTCACGTCCTGACGAATGCGATCCGGCGGGCGCGTGGTGTCGTGGACCTGCTCCATGTCGCGGCACAGATGGTTGAGCAGCGTGAAACGGAACATGGCACGGTTGGTGCCGTCGATGAAGAAAGCCTGCGCCGCGGCGCGCGAGGTAATGATACCCGCGGTGGCTCCCGACGGCAGGCCGTTCAGCGACGACTGCGTTCGCTCGACCAGCACGGCACGCAGATCCATGTTGCCGCTTTCCAGCGCCTCGTAGTGGCGATTGTCGGTGTTCGAATAGGCCGGCGAACCGATGTTGCCCACGTACAGGATGTCGTCCCACAGCACGCGGCGGAAATCCTTGTTGTCGCGCACCATGCCGATGACGGTGGCGGTGTAATCGTTCAGCGGCGCGAATACGTTGCGGTCGCGGTTGGTCCAGGGCGTGGCGAAATTCTTGAGCGTGACACTGTAGAAATTACTGGAGCGCGGATCGGCCGTGTTGTCGATGATGTACAGGGCGGTCTGGACCGCGTTGTGCGTGGTCAGGTACTGCTCGAGCATCGTGAGCATTTCCGGCGACGGCGGTGTGCCGGTGAGCCGGTCGTACATGCGCTGGGCCTGCTCGCGATTGCCCGCCACCGCCTCGTGTTGCGTGAATGCAAAGGTGGCCAGCGCCATGGTCACTGCGACCGTCTTACGCAGCAGGCCGCCGGGGCGCTTCGCCGTGCGCGAGCTCATTCCGGCGCCAGTCTCAGGGATCTTGATCATCGTGCCAGTCCTGCGTCGATCGATTGCTTGCTCATTCTTGGCGCCGGCGGCCGCCCGGAAGTCCGCCCGGGCGCCCTGCAAGTCGGCCGTCCCCCGACAGTGCGCCCTGACTATACGCAGCGGTAAATGCCCGACGTAACTGTCTCAGCCACAAGACGTCGCGGCGCGACGACAGTACCGGGGCCCATACGCGCGCGTGTAGTCTCGCCGCCACGATGCCGCGGTTTTCAATCCGCGCGCTGACCCGGCGAATGTGATTGGCGTCACGCGACCAACACCGGCAAGACACGGCTGACGCTAATTCAACATCTGACGCGGTTTGCATCTGTGACTGGATTAACGGATCGCGGAATATGTCGCGTCGAAGATGGCGCGCCGCTGCACGAGGCAGCGCCCACAATGCAAAGCCGGCTGCCGCCGTAGAAGATCGAGCGAGGAAACTGGATGAGCCCAACCAGCCACGAGGCGAGCATCGACGCTGCATGCACGAGCCGGCGGATACGATGGGCTACGCCCGTGCTGGCTGGCCTTGTCGTAGCGCTGCTCACGGCCTGCAGCAGCGGTGAGGGCGGCAAGGACGTGACCATCGGCAGCGGCCAGGACGCCGATCCGGTAACCGTGGATTTTCCGGTTTTCTACGTGAAGCGCCCGGTGCCCGATCCGGACGATCTGATGGCTGCGGACGTCCGCGAGCTGCTGCGCTTCGACATTGGCGCGGATCTGTTCATGCGCGATCGTGCCTCGCCCTCCACCTCTGAAATCAATCTGACCGCGGCACAGACCGAAGGGCTCGGCGACGTCCGCGACGTGAACGTCAATTTCGACGGCACCAAGGTGGTGTTCGCCATGCGCGCCAAGTTCATCGAAGGCGCGGACGAGGAAGATCAGCCGACCTGGAACATCTGGGAGTACGACACCCAGACCAAGGCGCTGCGCCGGGTGATCGCCTCCGACACCACGGCCGAGGAAGGCCACGACATCATGCCGCACTACCTGCCGGACGGTCGCATCGTGTTCAGCTCGACCCGGCAGCGCCAGTCGCGTGCCATTCTGCTGGACGAGAACAAGCCGCAGTACGCAGCTCAGGTCGAAGGCAGCGGCGGCAATCCCAATCCGGCGTTCGTGCTGCACGTGATGGATCCGGACGGCGGCAACATTCACCAGATCTCTTTCAACCAGAGTCACGACCTCGATCCGGCGGTGCTTGCCGACGGCCGCATCGTCTACACGCGCTGGGAGCACGCGCTGGATGACGATCAGATGGACCTGTACACAGTGCGTCCGGACGGCACCGATCTACGGCTGCTCTATGGCGCCAATAGTCATGAGACCGGCACGGTGGATCCGCTCAACGGCCAGGCTTCGACCATTCAGTTCCTCAAAGCCCGCGCCATGCCCGATGGCCGCACGCTGGCGCTGATCCTGCCATTCACCGGCACCAGCGAAGGCGGCGATCTGGTTCTGATCGACACCGCCAACTACGTCGACAACACGCGCGGCGGCAGTGTCGCCAATGCAGGGCTCACCGGCCCGGCGCAGTCACGTGCATTACCGACCGATGTGCGCACCATTGCAGGCCCATCGCCCGGTGGACGTTATCGATCGGCCGCGCCGCTCTTCGATGGCACCAACCGGCTGCTGGTGAGCTGGTCGCAGTGCCGGTTGATGGAAGCCGGCCGTATCGTCCCGTGTACCGCCGACCGCCTGAACAACACCGTCACGCCGCCGGTGGAAGCGCCACCCCTGTACGGCGTCTATATATATGACGTGCGCGACAACACCCAGAAGCCCATCGTCGCACCGCAGGAAGGATTCATTTACACCGAGGTCGTGGCAGGTGCGCCGCAACCGGTGCCGACCGTGATCCTGGATCGCGTGCCCGGCGCCGATTTTCCAGGAGAGTTGCTGACGGAAAGCGTGGGCATCCTGCACATCCGCAGCGTGTACGACGTCGATGGCGTCGACACGGCACCCGGCGGGATTGCCGCCGTGCGCGACCCGGCCAATCCGGCTTATGCCAATCGCCCCGCCCGCTTCCTGCGCATCGAGAAAGCGGTCTCGCAGCCGGATCAGAACACGCACGACACCCGCAATACGGCCTTCGGCCCCAACGGCCGGCTTTTCGGCATGCGCGACATCCTCGGTTATGCGCCGATCGAGCCGGACGGCTCGGTCAAGGTCAAGGTGCCGGCCAACGTGCCGTTCGCGATCAGCGTGCTCGACGGCCAGGGCCGCCGGTTGAGCGGCCTGCTCGGCAATCTGCATACGAACTGGCTGCAGGTGATGCCCGGCGAAACGCTGGAGTGCAACGGCTGCCACAATCCGAATGCAACGCCACCCATCGCTCACGGGCGCGCCGGTCTGACGAACTCGGTGAACGCCGGCGCCACCGCCAACGGAACGGCCTTTCCCAACACGAACCCGCTGCTCGCGCCGCTGGACGCCGGCGAGACGATGGCACAGGCGCGCGGCCGTGCGATGTGCGGCGGCGCGTGCGAAGCCAGCGTCGACATCGTGTTCGATGACTATTGGCCGGCCTCGGCCGCAGCCAGGCAGCCCAGTTACGACCTGTGCTATGCCGGCGGTGCGACGAATGTCCGCAGCGATCCGGCCGACCTGACCAAGACACATGTGTGCGAGGCGAAGAACAGCCTGCTGACCACCGTCATGCCCACGACCGCGGCCTGCCGCACGCAGTGGAACGGGCTGTGCCGCATCACGATCAACTACGAACAGCACATTCACCCGTTGTGGAGCGTGGACCGGTTCGTCGATGCCAATGGCGATGGCGTGCCCGATGACGATGGCACCGGCAAGCCGATCAACCACAAGTGCACTTCCTGCCATTCGCCCACGGCAGCCGACGGCACCGCGCAGATCGCCCAGGGCGACCTGGACCTGTCCGACGGCGCCTCGGAAGAAGAGCCCGACCAGTTCCGCTCGTACCGCGAGCTGCTGTTCGACGATCGCGGACAGGTTCTCAACATGGGCGCGCCGGAAGACGAATGCCTCCAGACCCAGGTCGATCCGGACACCGGCGTGGTGACCTGCATCGCCTATCGCAACGTGTCCGCCTCGATGAGCGCGGCCGGTGCGGCGGCCTCGGGCCGCTTCTTCCAGAAGTTTGACGCCGGCGGCGGCGGCGTGGATCATCATGGGCTTCTGACCCCGGCCGAGCTCAAGATGCTGGCGGAATGGCTCGATATCGGCGCCCAGTACTACAACAATCCGTTTGCCGCTCCGGAGAATTGATGCGCCGCCCGTCCTCGCTGTGGCTGCTGCTGATCGTTGTTCTCGCAGCGAGCGCACAGGCCGAAGAGAAACTGCAGAAGATCCTGATCGCCGACCCGTTCATCGAACTGCACACGGGCCCGGGACGCGGCTATCCCGTCTTTTACGTGATCGAGCGCGGCCAGGAAGTGACCATCGTCAAGCGCCGCACCGACTGGTTCCAGGTGCGCACCGACCGCGACATCGAAGGTTGGGTAGCGCGCGAGCAGATGCTCGCTACGCTGGAGCCCACCGGCGCACCGCTCGACTTGCAGGAACCGTCGCGCGAGAACTACCTGAGCCGGCGCTGGCAGGCCGGCGTGATGGCCGGCGACTTTGGCGGCGCCAGTCTGATCTCGATGTTCGGCGGCTACGCGTTCAGCGACAATCTGTCGATCGAGCTGACCGTCAATCACATGCTCGGCGACATCTCCAACGGCTACAGCGCCACTCTCGGACTGATGCACCTGTTCGTGCCGGAGTGGCGCCTGTCGCCCTATTTCACGATCGGCACCGGCGTCATCTACATCGATCCGAAGTCGACGCTGGTCAAGGCCTCCGATCGCACCGATCAGATCGGCTACGTCGGCGGCGGCCTGCAGTTCTATCTCACGCGCCGTTTCATGCTGCGCTCGGAATACCGGCACAACATCGTGTTCACGAGCCGCGACGACAACGAGGAAGTGGACGAATGGAAGTATCTCGGTTTCGCCTTCTTTTTCTGACCCTGCTCGCCGCCTCGGTGCTGCCGGGCTGCGCCATGTTCAGCCGCAATCGCGACGCTGCGCCGGAAACGGCCGCGTCCGCGCAGCCGCCTGCAGACGATGCGAACAAGTCCATCATCGAGCCGCAGGTCGAGCGCCGCGAGATCAAGCGTCCCAAGATCGAAGCCAGCGACTTCGAAGTCGGCGTGTATGGCGGCATCCTGAGCATCGAGGACTTCGAGAGCAACGCCGTCTACGGCGCGCGTCTCGCCTACAACCTGACCGAGGACTTCTTCCTCGAAGCCTCGCTCGGCCGCTCGCGCGCCGGGCGCACCAGCTACGAGAATCTGTCCGGTTCGGCCGAGATCCTCACCGATAGCGAGCGCGACTACACCTACTACGCCCTGTCGGCCGGATGGAACGCTTTGCCCGGCGAGGTGTTCGTCGGCAAGAATCGGTCGTACAACACCGCTTTCTATCTGGTAACGGGAATCGGCAGCACGCGCTTCGGCGGCGATGACCTGTTCACGGTCAATGCCGGCTTCGGCTACCGGATCCTGCCCACCGACTGGATCGCGGTGCATTTCGACGTGCGCGATTACATTTTCGACACCGACCTGCTGGGCAAGAAGAAGATCGTCAATAACCTGGAAGCGCATCTCGGTTTGTCGGTTTATTTCTGAGCGAGGATGGATAGATGACAAAGGTTGATCCAGCGATGCGTTCGTCCTCGTTGACCCGGCTGCTGCGTGTAACGGCTTTCGCAGCACTCGCCATGGCGTGCTCGCTGGTCGGCGCCAGCACCACGGTCGCCCCCGGCTTCACCCTGCCGTCGCGAAGCGGCGACAGCATTTCGCTGGAACAGCTCAAGGGCCAGGTGGTGATGCTCAATTTCTGGGCCAGTTGGTGCGGCCCGTGCCGCCAGGAGATGCCGCTGCTCGACCAGATGCACAAGCGTTACAGTTCGCTCGGCTTCACCCTGCTGGGCGTGAACGTCGAGGAAGACACCACGGCGGCGGAGAAATGGCTGGCGCAGACGCCGGTGACGTTCCCGGTGCTGTATGACAAAGACAACAAGGTGAGCCAGCTCTACCAGGTCGATTCCATGCCCAGCACCGTGTTCATCGATCGCAAGGGCAACGTGCGTTACCTGCACCGCGGCTACAAGCCCGGCGATGAAGGCGAGTATCTGAATCAGATCCGGGCGCTGCTGAAAGAATAGCGAGGCGAACAGTGGACGCGACAGGCACTTCGCAGCGATCAGTCGGCACGTCCCTCGACGTGTGGAAGGGGGCAACGTCGCGCCCGTCCCTTCTCCTCCTGCGAAATGGCGATACGTCTTTCCTGTCCCCTCTCCCCTTGTGGGAGAGGGCCAGGGTGAGGGGTGTCTCCCGCTGCGCCGCTGCTGCGCTTGCCCTCCTCGCGTTGAGCGCCTGCGGCAACATCGAGCCCTGGGTCAAGCCTTACGAGCGCCAGGCGCTGGCCGATCCAATCATGTCCCTCGACCCGAACCCGGTTTCCAGCGCCTACATCGATCACGTGTATGAGGCACGCGAAGGCGCACGCGGCGCGCTGGGCAGCAGCGGCGGCGGCTGCGGATGCAATTGAGATGAACGACGGACGATCGGCCCGCATGCACGACGCTTCGGTCTCCGACGGCGGCCACTTCCGGGCCGCGATCCTCGCCCTGCTGTCGTTGCTGGCGATGACCTTGCTGCCGCTCGCTTCGGATGCCGGCGTCCTGCCCGAGGATCGCGCCGACCTGCTCTACCATCGCTACGACGGCGGCGGCGTGACCATTCACGGCCCGTCGCTGCTGGTGCGCAAGACCATGGCCGAGAAATATTCGGTCAGCGCCAACTACTACATGGACATGGTGACCAGCGCCTCCATCGACGTGCAGGTGAGCGGCGCCAGCGAATACAAGGAAGAGCGCAACCAGTACAGCCTGGGCTTCGACTACCTGCGCGGCAAGACCACCTACAGCGTCGGCTTCACCAACAGCGATGAAGACGACTACAAGGCGAAGACGGCCAGCTTCAACATCAGCCAGGACCTGTTCGGCGACCTGACCACGGTGACGATGGGTTTCTCCCGGGGCTCGGACACGGTGCGTCGCCGCGACACCATCACCGACCGGATCGACAACAACTTCAGCGAGCCGGTCGAGCGCTGGAGCTATCGCGTCGGCGTCTCGCAGATCCTGACGCGCACCACGATCATGTCGCTGGGCCTGGAAGTGATCACGGACCAGGGCTACCTCAATAATCCCTACCGTTCGTTCCGCTATGTCGACCCCGAGAACGACACGCAATACAAGCTCGCTACGGAAATCTATCCGCACACGCGCACCAGCAATGCGGTGTCGCTGAACGCGCGCTACTTCCTGCCGTACCGCGCCGCGATCCACGGCGGCTATCGATTCTTCACCGACACCTGGGGCATCGGCGCGAATACGTTCGAAGTGGGCTACGTGCATCCGCTCAAGGCCACACCCTGGACCTTCGAAGCCAGCTTCCGCTACTACGACCAGAGCCGTGCCGACTTCTACTCGGACCTGTTCCCCAGCATCGACTTCCAGAACTTCATGGGACGTGACAAGGAGTTGTCGACGTTCACCAGCAAGTCGCTGCACCTGGGTGCTTCGTACGAGTTCGCGAAAACCGGCTGGCGTTTCGTCAAGCGCGGCACGGTGAACCTGTATTACGACCGCATGCAATTCGACTACGACGACTTCCGCGACGCGCGCAACCGCTCGTTGGCCGCGGGCACCGAGCCTCTGTATTCGTTCGGCGCGAACGTATTCCAGTGCTTCGTGTCGGTGTGGTTCTAAGAAAGGACTGATACTCGTTAGTGGTCATTCCCGCGCAAGCAGGAATCCATCCGAATCAGCCAGATGGACTCCCGCCTGCGCGGGAGTGACGAGCAAATCCGCAGTGCCCCTGAAAATCCGCTCCCCTCTCTGTTTGCGAGCGAGAGACGACACCCCTATGTGCCGAATCCTTTTACCGGCCCTGGCGCTCGCGGCACTCGGCACGCAGCCTGCCTGCGCATCTCCCTTCCTCACTCGCGACCAGAATCCTCTGCTTGCCGGCTACGGGATTCCGCTGCCCATGCCGGCGCGTCTCGCCGAGCCTGGTCAATGGCGGCTTTCAGCCAACCTGAATTGGAGCAGCACCGCGGTCGAACAGACCGGCGCGACCGAATCACTGCTGGTGGATGCGGAAACACGCGAGTTGCGCGTGACGCTGGGTCGCGGCTTCGCCGATCGATGGATGGTGCAGTTGCAGCTTCCGTATCGATACACCGATGGCGGCAATCTGGACAGCTTCATCGACGGCTGGCATGACTTCTTCGGCCTGCCCGACGGTGCACGCAACGGGATGCCTCATGATCGCGTACGCATCGCCTACGCACGCGATGGAAGAACGATCCTCGACCAACGCTCCTCCAGCCACGGCTTCGCCGACATGTCGGCGGCTGTCGGCTACCAGCTGTTGGCGAACGCAAGCACGTCGCTGTCGGCGTGGCTCGACGTCAAGCTGCCGACAGGCGATGCGAGCAGGCTCACCGGCAGCGGTGCCACGGACGTCTCTGCGCTGGTCGCGGGCGAACATCGTTTCGGCGAGCGCTGGTCAACTTATGGTCAGCTCGGCGTCACATGGCTGGGTGAGGGCGATCGGCTTACCTCTCGTCAGCGCAGCGTTGCCTGGAGCGCCCTGGCCGGCATCGATGTGAACCTCTGGCGCGGGCTCGACGCTAAACTGCAGATCGATGCGCATAGCGCCGTCTTCGACGACTCAGCCCTCGATTTTCTTGGCGACGCCGTGATTCTCACGATTGGCGGCGCGTACCGGTTCGAGTCCGGCTGGACGGTGGACGCGGGCGTCAGCGAGGACATCCTGGTGGACGCCTCGCCAGACGTGGTGTTCGTGCTCGGGCTGCGGCAGCAGTTCTAGGGATCCATCTTCCTCACGATCCCGCAAGCTGATGTCGGCTCGCGCCTTGCCGCAGCGTCCTTCGAGCGTCACGCCACTGGAAACTACGGAGAACCAACATGAAACTGTACGGATTCGGTCCGACGCGCTCGCTGCGCGCGATCTGGGCCCTGCGGGAGCTCGACGTGCCGTTCGAGTTCGTGCCGGTCAATGTCCTGACCGGCGAAGGCCAGCACCCCGATTTCCTGCGCCTGAACCCGGCAGGGAAAATTCCGGTGCTGATCGACGGCGACCTGGTGCTGACGGAGTCCGCCGCCATCGTCATGTATCTGGCGGAGAAGTATGCCGACAAAGGCCTGATGCCGACCGATCTCCAGGAGCGGGCGCTGGCGTACCGCTGGACCCTGTTTGCCGTTACCGAGCTCGAACAGCCGCTGTGGCGGATCGCCAAGCACACCTTCCTGTATCCCGAGAACAAGCGCCTGCCGCAGGACATCCCGCTGGCCAGACGGGACTTCGTGCGGATGGCGGCCGTTCTCGAACGTCACATGAACGGGCGCGAGTTCATCGTCGGCGCGCGCATCAGCATCGCCGATTGCGTCACCGCCTACGTTCTGGACTGGGGCGACACCGAGAAGCTGCTCGACGACTGCCCGAACCTCAAGGCCTATCTGCAGCGGATGTACGCACGACCCAGAGCGCCGCAGCGGATCGCCGAAGTCCTCGCCGCCGCTGACTAGCGGCGGCGCAGGCCTAACCCAGCGCTTTCTCGATCGCTTCGCAGACCGTGCGCAGTACTTTCAGCCGCGCGTGTTTCTTGTCGTCCGCCTCGATCACCGTCCACGGCGCGTAGTCGGTGTGGGTGCGCTGGATCATCTGCTGCGCCGCCGTGGCATAGGCATCAAAGAAGCGCCGGTTGGCCCAGTCCTCGGGATCGACCTTGAAGCGCTTGAGCTTGTCCGCATCGCGCTCCTTGAAACGGCTCAGCTGTTCCTGCTTGCTCACGGCCAGCCAGAACTTGTGCACGACGATGCGGTGCTCGGCCAGCTGCAGCTCGAATTCCTTGATCTCGTCGTAGGCACGCTGCCAGTCGGCTTCCGGGGTGAGATCGCGAACCCGCTCAACGAGTACGCGTCCGTACCACGAGCGGTCAAAGATGGCGATCTCGCCGCGGTCCGGCACATGGCGCCAGAAGCGCCACAGGTACGGATGAGCGAGCTCGTCAGGAGTGGGCGCCGAGACGGGAATCACGTTGTACTGGCGCGCATCGAGCGCAGCAGTCAGCCGACGGATGGCGCCGCCCTTGCCTGCCGCATCCATGCCTTCGAAGGCGAACACCGCGCCGTGCTTCTGGAAGTCGCTGCGGCGTGTCAGCAGAGCGAACCGGCCCTGCAGGCGTTCCAGCTCGACTTTGTACTCATCATCGTCAACTTCACCGGCCGGTGATTGGGTCTGGAAGCTGGCCGCATCGGCAACGCCAGCGCGCCGCGAGTCGAGCTGCACGACCGCGGATTCCCGGCTTTCGGGCCAGTGATGCCTGGCCGGCGCACGCGCCGCCGCCTTGAACCCCTGATCGAGCTCACCCAGCAGCAGGTTGCCGGCGGCAAACGAGCGACGCTGTGGATCGGTGCCGTCGACGACTTGCCAGGGATTGTCCTTGGTGTGCGTCGCTTTCAGGCAGCGCTCGGTCACCCTGGCGACTTCGTCGTGATGCTTCACCAACCAGCGATCCTCGCGGGTGACACGCCAGCGCGTGAGCTTGCTCGAACGCAGACTGGCGATGCGCTGGCGCTGCGTCTGGCTGCTCACCGTCAGATGGAGCTTGAGAATGCGCACCCGGTCCGCCGGCAGCATCCGCTCCAGCTGCCTGATGTGCTCGATCACCCGTTGCTCGTGCTTCCTGGCCTTCTTCGGCGAGAACAGCGCCGGCAGGATGAAATCCTCGTACCAGCCCATGAAGTAGATGGCGATCTCGCCGCGCGCCGGCAACGTATTCCAGTAACGCCACATCGGCGGCCAGCCGCGCGCCTGCTTGCGCATCTTCTCGAACGCGTGCACACGAATGTGCTTGGGATCGAGCCACTCCAGAAACTGGTTGACGATCTCGCTGCGACCCGCCGTTGGAAAACCGGTGACGATGACGGCAAGCGCGAAATCTTTGTTCTTCTGCAGCCGGGATTGCGCGCTCAGCAGCGCATCCCGCAACGGCGGCAGTACACGTTCGTACTGTTCCTTGCTCATGCGGCGAGTGCCGATCACCGGTAGAGCCATGCGCTTCTCCTATTTGCGGCTGCGCGCCGACGCTCGACGGCCCAAGGGGACCTGCTGAGTGATGCAATGAATGTTGCCGCCGCCAAGCAGAATCTCGCGCGCCTGGACACCGATCAGCCGACGCTCGGGGAACAGCCGCTGCAGCTGCTTCGCAGCGAGCTTGTCGCGCTTCGGATCCAACAGCGGCATGACGATGACCGAGGTGCCGATGTAGAAGTTGACGTAGGAACCCGCCAGCCTTTCGCCCGCCGGCCGCGGCGCAACGCCGTCGACCGTATCCACGCCGATGGTCTCAGCGCGCGTCCGCAGCAGCGGACCAGGCTGCAGCAGCTTGTGAACCTTGAGCTTGCGGCCCTTCGCATCGCGCGCCGTCGACAGACGCTCGTACGCGTCCATCGATACCCGGTACTGCGGGTCGCGCTTGTTGTCCGTCCAGGTCAGCACCACTTCGCCGGGACGCACGAAGCAGCACAGATTGTCGACGTGCCCATCGGTCTCATCGTTGACCACGCCCTTGCCCAGCCAGATGACGCTGGTCACGCCCAGGTACTCGTGCAACAGGATCTCGATCTGGCCCTTGTCCAGGTGCGGATTGCGATTCGGGTTCATCAGGCACTCTTCGGTGGTGATGAGCGTACCTTCGCCGTCCACGTGGATCGATCCGCCTTCGAGGATCAGCGGCGCACGGTAGCGGTCGCGGCCCTCGATCTCGAGCACCTTGCGCGCCACCAGATCGTCTTGGTCCCAGGGGAAATACAAGCCACCGTTCAATCCGCCCCAGGCGTTGAAGACCCAATCCACGCCACGCACATCACCGCGGCGGTTCACGACGAAGGTTGGCCCGACGTCGCGCATCCACGAGTCGTCGCTCGACAGTTCCACCACGCGAATGGCATCCGGCAACATCGAGCGCGCCTGCACGAACTGCGATGTCGACACCCCGACCGTAACCGGCTCGCTGGTCGCAATCGCAGTGGCGACTGCCGCAAACGCCTGCTGGGCGGGCTTCGCGCCCATGCGCCAGTTGCTGGTTCGCTCCGGCCATAACAGCCAACAGCCCGAGTGCGGTTCGAATTCACCTGGCATCCGGAAGCCATCGGCCGCCGGGGTCGTGTCCCATGTTTTTGTCATGCCGCCATGGTAGACGGGTTGTGCCGTATTCGACCAGCCGACCACGTCGTATCAGCGCAGAAATCTGCGGCGATAAGCAACGGGCGACGCTCCCACGAGCAGACGGAAATGGCGGCGAAAGGATTCCTGCGAGCCGAAACCGGCGCGATCGGAGATTTTGCCGATCGGCACCCGCCCCGACTCCAGCATCTCGCGCGCAGCTGCAATGCGCTCGCGTACCAGCCATTCGCCGGGCGCCATCCCCGTTGCCTCCTTGAACCGACGCAGCAGCGTGCGCGGGCTCATGCTGGCCCGCTTCGATAGCGAGGCGACCGAGTGCCTGGCGCTGAGATTTGCGCGGATCCAGTCGAGCAGTCGTGACAGGCGCCCAGCTTCGTCGCTCGCTACCGGTCGCGGCACGTACTGCGCCTGATCGCCATCACGATGCGGCGGGATCACCAGCCGTTGCGCCACCATGTTGGCAACCTTCGGACCGTGATCGCGGCGAACCAGGTGGATCAGCATGTCCAGCCCCGCCGCCGAGCCCGCCGAGGTCACGACCTGCCCTTGGTCGACGTACAGCGCATTCGGCTCCACCTGCAAGGCCGGATATCGCTTCTGCAGGCGCTGCGCATAACGCCAGTGTGTGGTTACCGTCTTGCCATCGAGCACACCGGCCGCCGCCAGCACGAAGACACCGGAACATATCGAGCACACTCTCGCGCCGCGTTCGTACGCAGCGCGAATCTTCTTCAGCAGTTCGACCGGTGGCAGCTCATCGGCATCGCGCCAGCCCGGCATGATGATTGTGTCGGCGCGATCGAGGATCTTCAGAGAATGCGGCGCGGATACAGTGATGCCGCCCGCGGCGCGTAGCGACCTGCCTTCCGCCGAACACACGGCAAAGCGGTACCACGGCACGCCCAGCTCCGGTCGCGGCAAGGCGAACAGCTCGACCACGCAGCCGAATTCGAAGGTGCAGAGCCGGTCGTAGGCGACGGCGACGACGAGATGGGATCGGGGTGTCGTACGACTCATCTGCGTTCACGCACTGTGCGACCCAGGCCCGAGGCCTGGCCAGGACGTTCGGTCGCATCGCTGATCGACGCCACGGTGCTGATCGGCTCACGGATCGCCATGGCGCGATATTACTGAAACCTGTCTTTTACGCCACCGTCGCCCGGCGCCCTGCCGCCGTATGCTTTCGATCCATCAGCCGCATCGGAGACCGCCATGCCCTCCCCCGTCAGCCAGATTGCCGCCGCCGACAGCGCCAGCGCCTTGCAGCATTTCGAAACGGCACTGCGCTTCGAAACCGATTGCTGGGACGTGCACGAGTCGATGACCTCGGACCATCAGGGTTTCGTACTGCTGGACGTGCGTAGTCACGAGCTGTTCGCGCAGGGCCATGTGCCCGGCGCCGTCAGTCTGCCGCATCGAAAGATCATCGAGTCGACGCTGGACGCCTACCCGCCGCAGACGCTGTTCGTCGTCTACTGCGCCGGCCCACATTGCAATGGCGCGCACCGGGGCGCCGCACGCCTGGCAAGACTCGGCCGGCCGGTGAAGCTGATGATCGGCGGCATCACCGGATGGAAGGACGAAGGCTTCGAGCTGCAAACCGGCGCGTAGCGGCCGCGTCTTGTGGCGACGAGTCTACTTTGGTGGCCAGCGACGGCGGCGTTGACTCTGCCAGTAGCGGATCAGCACGAAGCCCGTCGCCATACCGCCGAGATGCGCGAAGTGAGCGACGCCCTGCGCCGTCTGCGTGATTCCCAGGTACAGCTCCAGCGCGCCGTACAGGGTCACGAACAGCCACGCCGGCATCGGAATCGGCGGGAACAGCAGCATGATCATGCGCCGTGGATAGGCCATGCCGAACGCGAGCAGCAGACCGAACACACCGCCGGATGCGCCGACCGTCGGCAGCGGCGGCATGTTCGCCGCCGTAACGACGATCAAGTGCATGGCGGCGGCGCCGACCACGCAGACCAGGTAATAGGTGAGATAGCGCTTCGGCCCGAACAGCCGCTCGATGTCCGAGCCGAACATGAACAGCGCGAACATGTTGAAGAACAGATGCGTGAAACCGCCGTGCATGAAGCCGTAGGTCAGCAGCTGCCACACCTGGAAATGCGGATAGCCATACTGCGCCGCCTGCGGCGGCCACAGCGCGAAATGGATATCCAGGAACCCGCCCAGCAGATACTGCAGCCCGAAAACGACCAGGTTGGCGAGGATCAGTGCTTTGTTGATGGGAGTGATGCGGTCGAACATGGGACCGCAGTATGCAGGCGCTCGCCGTCAATTCAAACCGCTGTGCGCACTCGCGCATGCAGTCGCCAGGTTACAGCTTCGTACCTTTGCGGACGTCAGCCGCCGGCAATGCGACTAGCATCGGGCGCCCAGAGGAGGTATCCGCATGGCTACTCCGGAACTGGCGCCAGGTCGCGGACCGCGCTGGCTGCTGATGCTGTTCGGCGCAATCCTGGCGTTGTATGGCAACGCGATGATCATCGGCGGCGTACGGCTAATCAGTCTGGGCGGCTCGTGGTACTACCTGCCCGCCGGCATCGTGTTCGCGTTCGCCGGTGCGCAATACATCCGCAGCCATCCCAGTGCCATCATCTGGCTGGGCGCCGTATTCATCGCCACGCTGGCCTGGGCACTGGCCGAAGTCGGTCTCGACTACTGGCCACTGCTGCCGCGCATCGTGCTGCCCGCCCTGCTTGCGATGTTCGGCCTGCTGCTGGCGCCACGCCTGGGACTCTGGACATCGAGCGCTTCCTACGGTCTGGCCGGCGTCCTGTTCATCGGATTGCTGGTCATGCTGGTGCAGGCGTTCGTGCCGCACGATGTGATCCGCATCGAGAGCGATGAGCCCGCCGCGGCGACGGCTGCGGTTTCCGCTCCGGCCGACTGGATGCACTACGGCCGCACCTTGCATGGCACGCGCTTCGCGCCGTTCGATCAGATCGACAAGCAGAACGTCGCGCAGCTGCAAGTGGCCTGGACCTTCCGCACCGGCCGCAACATCACGCTCACTGCCGAGGATCAGAACACGCCAATCCAGGTAGGCAACATGCTCTACGCCTGTACTCCGTACAACGTCGTGTTCGCGCTCGATGTCGATACCGGCCAGCAACGTTGGCGCTTCGATCCCAAAACAACTTCGCCGCTGTGGCAACGTTGTCGCGGCGTGAGCTACTTCGATACAACGAAATCGGCAACGCCGACTGCCGACGCGTGCGCTCGACGTATCGTGTTGACGACCATCGACGCACGCCTGATCGAGCTCGACGCGCAAACCGGCACGCCCTGCGAAGGCTTCGGCGACCACGGCACCGTGGACCTGAAGACCGGCATGGGCGAAATCGATCCTGGTTTCTATTTCCAGACTTCAGCACCGACCGTCGCGCGCGACCGGGTGATCGTCGGCGGCTGGGTCTGGGACAACGAGAAAACCGGCGAACCTTCCGGCGTGGTTCGCGCATTCGACGCACACACTGGCGCGCTGGTCTGGGCATGGGACATGGGCGATCCCACGATCACCGGCGCTCCACCACCAGGCACGAGCTATACGCGTGGCACGCCCAACGTCTGGTCTACGCCCGCGGTCGATGAAGCGTTGGGGCTGATCTATCTTCCCACCGGCAACGAGACGCCCGACTTCTGGGGCGGCGAGCGCAGCCCGGCGGCGGAAACCTACTCCGCTTCCGTGGTTGCACTGGATCTGAACAGCGGCCGCGAACGCTGGAGATTCCAGACCGTGCATCACGATCTGTGGGACTACGACGTGCCGTCGCAACCGGCGCTTTACGATGTTCCGGACGGCAACGGCAACACGGTGCCCGCGCTGGTGCAACTCACCAAGCGCGGACAGATCTTCCTGCTCGACCGCCGTGACGGCAAACCGATTGCTGAAGTGCAGGAGAAACCTGTGCCGCAGTCACCGGTGGCTGACGGCGACCGGCTCGCACCGACGCAACCCTATTCGGTAGGCATGCCCACGATCGGCGCCGAGCGTCTCGCCGAATCCGACATGTGGGGCGTCACCCCATTCGATCAGCTGTGGTGTCGTATCGCTTTCAAGAAGCTGCGCTATGAAGGCGAGTTCACGCCGCCGCATACGACGACCAGTCTGCAATATCCCGGCTTCTACGGCGGCATGAACTGGGGCAGCGCTTCCATCGACGAATCCACCGGCCTGCTGATCGTCAACGACATCCGCATGCCGCAGGTAGTGCAGCTCGTGCCACGCGCCGAGACCGATCGTCGCCTCGCTGCCAAGAAGGCAGGCGCCGTCGATCACACTGGCCTATCCGCCCAGGCCGGCACGCCCTTCGGTTCCGACAAGAACATGTTCATGTCGCCACTGGGCATTCCCTGCGCCAGGCCGCCTTACGGCACGCTCAGTGCAATCGACTTGAAGACGCGTCGATTGGCGTGGCAGGTGCCGATGGGCACCATGCAGGACACGGGCCCATTGGGCCTCAAGATGCACCTGCCGATGCCGGTGGGCATGCCGACCATGGGCGGCCCGGTCACGACGCACTCGGGCCTGGTTTTCTACGCCGGCACGCAGGACTTCTATTTGCGCGCACTCGATGCCGCGACGGGCAAGGTGCTGTGGAAAGGCCGACTACCGGTAGGCGCGCAAGCAACACCGATGACCTACGTCTCTCCTACGAGCGGCCGCCAGTACGTGGTGATCTCTGCTGGCGGAGCGCGCGGGTCACCGGATCGCGGCGATTACATCATTGCGTATGCACTGCCGAGGAATGCGAGCTGAGAAGCTCTGCAGGTTCCTCTCGCCGATCGCCGCGTAATCGGCCATCCATACTCAGCAAGTCATCCTGCGTGCAATCCCAGCCGCAAAAAAAAGCCCGCTCGCAGCGGGCTAGTGGGGGATCACACAGAGACTACAGATGCAAGGAGCTCGGGAGACCGGTCACGCGGCATGCGCCGGTGCGGTCGAATACGGTCGATAAGGCAGATTGAGATCACGCGCCACCGCCTCGTGCGTGATCGCACCGTCGAATACATTCAGGCCGTGCGCCAGATGCGGATCGCGCGCCAACGCCTTTTCCGTACCGAGCGAGGCCAGTTCCTTGACGTAGGGCAGCGTTGCGTTGGTCAGCGCGAATGTCGATGTGCGCGGCACCGCGCCGGGCATATTGGTCACGCAGTAGTGCACGACCCCATCGACGATGAAGGTCGGATCCGCATGGGTGGTCGGCCGACTGGTCTCGAAACAGCCGCCCTGGTCGATGGAGATATCCACCATCACCGCCCCGGGCTTCATCTTGCCGACCATGGTGCGCGTCACCAGTTTGGGAGCGGCGGCGCCGGCAACCAGCACTGCGCCGATCACCAGATCCGCCTGCGTCACCAGTGATTCGATCGCTTCCGTGGTCGAGGCCATCGTCTTGAGACGACCGCCGAAAATCTCATCGAGTACGCGCAGGCGCTTGAGCGACTTGTCTACGATGGTGACGTCGGCTCGCAGACCTGTCGCCATTTCCGCGGCGCTGGTGCCGGAAACACCGCCGCCGAGAATCACCACCTTGGCCGGCGCAACGCCTGGCACGCCGCCCAGCAACACGCCAAGACCGCCATTCGCCTTTTGCAGCTGTGTCGCGCCCACCTGCACCGACATGCGGCCGGCGACTTCGCTCATCGGCGTCAACAACGGCAGCGAGCCATCCGGGGAGGTTACGGTTTCGTAGGCGATGGCCGCCGCACCGGAAGCCATCAACGCTTTGGCCTGCGCGGCATCGGCGGCCAGATGCAGGTACGTGAACAGAGTTTGTCCGCGACGTAGCATCCTGCACTCGGCCGGCTGCGGCTCCTTGACCTTCACGACCAGATCCGCGGCTGCAAAGATATCGGCCGCTGCGGCGATGACCTTGGCGCCGGCTGCCTGATATGCGGCATCGTCGACCCCGATGCCCGCCCCGGCGGCGCTTTGCACCAGCACCTCGTGGCCGTCCCTGACCAACTCACGCACGCCGGCAGGGACCAATCCGACACGATATTCGTGATTCTTGATCTCTTTCGGAACGCCGATGCGCATGCAACCGCTCGCTTTGAAAAGGCCTTGCGGGGTGCGCACTACTGTAGAGGTCCGGCCTCGCAGCAGATTGCATTATTCAGGCTAAACCTCAACAAACGTGGCAGAATCCTCCGGCTTTCACCGTTTGCTCCGAGGATTCTTGCGTCCATGAAACTTGATCGCTTCGATCGCGCCATCCTGCAGGCGCTGCAGCTCGATGGCCGGATCGCCAACAGCGCGCTGGCCGAGCGCGTCAACCTGTCGGAGTCCGCCTGTTTGCGCCGGGTGCGGGCGCTGGAGGAGTCCGGGCTGATCGAGGGTTACACCGCCACCATCAATCAGCAGCGCGCCGGCTGCCCGGTGAACGTATTCGTCAACATCACGCTGGACCGCCAGGACGAAGTCGACCTGCGCCGCTTCGAGGACGCGGTGCGCAAGATCCCGGAAGTCATGGAGTGCTACCTGATGACGGGCGATTACGACTATTCGGTCCGCGTAGTCGTTGCCGATACCGCGGATTTCGAGCGCCTGCACAGCAAGCACCTGACGCGGCTGCCCGGCGTAGCCCGGGTCCATTCCAGCTTCGCATTGCGAACGGTGCAGAAGTCGAAAGAGCTGCCGATCCGGTAGCTCGGAACGAAGTGTTGCAAACGAACTTGAGCCGACAGCAACACGGCGCCATGCGCTGGCCGCTCACCAGATCTAGTTGGCCGCGCGTGACACGGGAAACGCGTGGCCGCGAATCGAAACGGCCTTGACCAAAACCCAGATCGGCATGCCCGGCCGCAGCGCGAGCGACTGAAGCGCCGCTCGCGTAACTCGCGACAGCACGGTCGCACCGCCCACATCGACGCTCACCAGATCGGTATCTGCATCGTCGTCCGAGATGGCAGCGATGGTGCCCGCCAGCATGTTGCGTACGCTCAGGCCTTCCGGCCGATACGTGGCAAGAATCACGTCGCGCGCCAACAATTGAACGCGCACAGCTGCGCCCGGGCGCGCATCTCTCATGGTCGTATTCAGCGTGCCGTTGCCGACGCTGATTGCCGCAAGGCCGGTCTGCGGATCGGCTGCGGCAACGACTCCCGTCAACACCGAACCCACGGCATCGGGCCCGACGATCGCACGCAGTTCTGGATGCAGACTGACCAGCTCGATCCCACCCTGGGTTACGACCCGTCCCTGCTCCATCAGCACCACGTGCGTCGCAAGCCGCAACACTTCATCGAACTGGTGGCTCACATAGACGATGGGCAACGCGAACTCATCGCGCAGCTTTTCGAGATAGGGCAAGACTTCTTCACGACGCGCTACGTCGAGCGAAGCCAACGGTTCGTCGAGCAGCAACAGCCGGGGTTGAGACAGCAGCGCGCGACCAAGCGCAACGCGCTGCTTTTCTCCGCCGGAAAGATCGCGAGTGCGCCGACTCAGCAGCGGCTCCAGACCCAGCACATGCACGACATGCTCCAGCGTGATACGCCGCTCAGACGTGGGCGCGCGACGCTCCCCATAGCGGAGATTGCCGAGCACGTCGAAATGCGGAAACAGGCGCGCGTCCTGGAACACGTAGCCGATGCGGCGCCCCTCGGCGGCGATCCGATGCCGCGTGCGCGTGTCCTCGAGCACAATGCCATCGACCTCGATGCTGGCAGCGTCCGGCTGCAGCAGGCCGGCGACGATGTTGGCGAGCGTGGTCTTGCCGCAGCCCGAACGACCGAACAAGGCAACGATGCCGGGCGTGGGCATATCCACCGCCACATCCAGCGTGAATGCGCCGCGTCGCTTGGTGGCGTGAATCTTCAGCACCTAATGCCCCAGCACCCGGCGCAGCCGCCGCGCGATCAGCTCCGCAGCCACCAGTCCCAGCAGCCCGAGCGAGAAGGAAATCGTCGCCAGTCGCGCGGCGAGCGCTTCGCCGCCCGGCGTTTGCAATGCGGTGTAGAGCGCGAGCGGCAACGTGCGAGTCTCGCCTGGAATATTGGAAACGAAAGTGATGACGGCGCCGAACTCACCCAGCCCGGCGGAGAACGCCATCACTGCCCCTGCCAGAATGCCGGGCAGCATCAGCGGCAAGGTGATCGTGGCGAAACGATCCCACGGACCGGCGCCCAGGGTGCGGGCCGCGTCTTCCAGCCCCGGATCGACACCTTCCAGCGAAATGCGGATCGCGCGCACCATCAATGGAAAGGTCATGACCGCGGTCGCAAGCGCCGCGCCGGTGCTGGTGAAAATGAGCCGGATGCCGAAAGCGTCGTACAGCCATCCGCCGATGGCGCCACGCGTACCGAACAGCAACAGCAGCAGATAG
>Ga0182738_1000275_pt1 | contig 78629 bp, 50 predicted proteins | sample eDN5th30CBELigMG_FD_128876 | JGI IMG/M metagenome (GOLD analysis project Ga0182738, IMG submission 128876) | Enriched Miracle-Growth compost microbial communities from Emeryville, California, USA - eDNA 5th pass 30_C BE-Lig MG (version 2)... ... | reverse complement strand
GGAAACGCGAAGGAGATTGCCTTTGCTCGCGACTTGCCGTCAACGCCATTTCATCTCATCTCAGTCAATTTGCTTCACAACACGAAAATCACAGAAGCCGGCCTGAAAAATTTTGTCGGAACAACTCACATTCGTTATCTGGAATTGAGTGGGGCAGCAAACTTGACCAAGACAGCGCTGGAGTATTTTCAAGAGAATCAAGGACTCAAAGACCTGGGGCTGGCATTTTTGAAATTCAATAACGACAGCCTGGGAGCGATCCGGCACTATCCGGATTTAACGGTCTTGTGGCTCAACGAGACTCAGGTGACGGATGATGGTCTGGCGCTTGTGGCTCAATTTTCCAAACTCAGACTGCTGGGACTGATCAAATGCAAGATCACCGATCGTGGATTGACTCAACTGATCGGTCATCCTTCTCTCGTTCATGTCGATCTCCGGCAAACCGAGGTTTCGGATGCGGTGATGCGCGTGGCGGAGACATGGTCTCAGCTTGAGATTCTCGAACTTGAGGGTTCCAGAATTTCAGATCGAGGCCTGGCTGATATCAAGAATCTCCGAAAGCTTTATCACTTACGACTGGATCGATCATCAGTTACGGATGCGGGCCTTCAAAAACTGGCTGAGAACAAAGGGCTGCGATACCTGACGTTGCATCAGACCGGAGTGACACCTCGGGGAATCGGTGAACTATCAAAAAATCTGCCGAGTTGTGAAATCCACTGGGACGGTGGGGTCTGGAAGGGAGGGAAGGCCCAGCACGTCTACGAGGCGGATCGCCAAGCCGCGCAATATGTTCTTTCGCAAGGTGGGATCATTCGAATTCAAGGCAGCGATCTTGATATTCGAAGCGGAGACCTGCTTCCCAAGTCTCCCTTTGCACTTTCCAGCGTTTCCCTGACCGGCCGTAAAGCTGTTGGCGACGAACAACTGGGAGTCTTCGCAGATTGCAAACATATCAATGCTCTCTGGCTGATGCAGACCTCTGTTTCTGACCAGGGGCTGGCGCATTTTCAGCAGTGCCGTGACCTCAAGGCCATTGATGTCAGTGGTACAAAAGTGACTGGTCCCGGCCTGAAGTATCTCGCTGAATGCAAGTACCTGGAACATGTCAGCCTTTGGTTCACCCGCATCTCCCTGGAGGATTTTCTTCCATTAGCTGACAAGCCGTTTAAGCATTTGAACTTTGGAGGGAACACAGCTTTTTCCGATAAGTGGCTTTCGCACTTTATCCATTTGGAAAGCCTGGAACTTCTCAATCTGCGCTATACGGATGTGTCCGACCAGGGATTGCCCCCGCTCCAGCAATGTCGGAAACTGAAGTACCTCTCGCTGGGAAAAACAAGAGTTACGGACGCTGGCTTGGCCCACTTACGGGAATGTACTGAGCTTGAAGACCTGCTTCTCAGCGAGACAAGTCTCACTGATGCCGGTGTAGACATGCTCAAGAGCTTCCAGAAGCTAAAAAAACTGGAGTTAGAGAAAACGAAGGTGACCGGCGCAGGCATTGAAGAACTCAAGCGATCTCTTCCTCAATGCCGCATCACTTGGGACGGTGGAGTCATCGAACCTGGCAAGCCGTGATTTTTTGCCGGGTCATCGCGAAGCAGTCACAAGGAGGCTTTGGTCACGATGGGCGATTGGAAGAGAGCACATCGAACAGAAGTCCCGCGTTGCGGATGATCTCAATGGCGTCATCAATCGTCAGCGGCGTCTTGTAGTAGGGCTGCCAGGTGCGGATGGTCGCTTTGACCAGTTCCGGCGTGATCCCTGCCGGTGCCCCCCCCAGGGCAATCGCATGTCGAGTTGAGTTCTTTGGTGTGAGTTTTGCGTGAGCGTCGTTCCGGTCCAGGGGGAAAGTTTTCTTCCCGATGTTTGCCAGCCTGGAACGGAGTGCTTGGCAAATGAAGAACGGATATTTTGAATTTCTTGTACACTTTGTCGACCTCACCGCCCCCAGAGCAGAACGGGGACGCAATCACAATCTCCTCGACATGGTCGCTCTGGCACTCTGCGACACCATCGCCGGCGTCAATTCCTGGGCCGGCATCGAGAGCTTTTGCCGAGGGCATCAGGACTGGTTTGAAGAGTTCCTCGAACTCCCCTGCGGCATTCCTTCGCCCGACACATTTGGCCGGGTCTTCGCCCGACTGGAAACAGAAGAGTTTCCGCAGTGCCAGAGCCAGTGGGGCGAGCAGCTGCAGTTTCAACTGGCAGGGGAAACCGTGGCCATCGACGGCACGACCTGGCGTGGTTCGCAGGATCGTTCGGCTGGCCAGGAGATCAGTTCCGTTTTACGCCGCCTGGCGCCGTCGATTCTGAAGTCGGACACGACCATCAAAGATCACGTCCGAGGCAAACGCCTGATCGCCGGCTGGAATCTGGAAAAGATGAAAGCCTTTTTATTCGCATTTCAAGCCGTTTGAACATGCAATTGCCCTGCTTCTACGGTCCATCACCTTCCACGTCACAAACAATTGTTCCCCTGCCAAGATAGCTGTCAAATCGCTCCAGTTCCTCAGCGGCTGGCTGGTCGTTGATGTCATGGGCGATGAGTGATTGAGTGTCGCTGGGACGCAGGTGAATCGTCATTTTGTCGGTGAACAGGACAAGTTCTTCGCCGCGACCTTTCTTCTGTCGCTTTGCCACACGAACAAGTTCGCGGCGAGCGGCATCGCACCACTGACGTACAAGCCTGGCAATGTGTTTCCCCTTCGGCTGAACTCGAATACGAATCGTACCCTCCAGTCGCTGTCCACGTGATCCCCCATAGCGCTCGGCCATTGTGGCCTGCGTCGGATCAGGAACAAATTCGAAGGCAGCCTCATTGGACAGACGATCCAGAAACGTATTCACCGCTCCAACGAACGATGACTGTCTGGAATGGAAGCCGACCTCAACTCCGTGATCGAGGCCATGCTGGGCATCCATGTTGGCCGTCATGACCATCGCCTCCGCCGAGTCCACAACTACGGCCTTGGAATGGTTCCAGTAGTCCCCAAGGATGATTCCGTTGTGACTGAGTTCGCGGGCCAGCAAGTAGCACTGCTGGCGGTGATCGTCACGCCAGTTCATCCCACGGACAAGGATTTGCACGCTGACTCCACGCGAGGAAGCCTTGCGGATGGCGTCTCCAAGTTCGTGAGTATCCATTCCTTTCATGACCCACGTCGAGAGAGAAATGTCTTTTCTGGCTCCTCTGACCATATCGAGAAACCGTCGAAGAATCCTTGGATCGTCGGGGGCCGTCCAAAGCACTTCGCCTTCATCTGCCGGTTGCGGCGGTTCCATCGATTTGACAAGTGGTGTCCCCGATTGAACTTGCTGCACTTCGAACACCGTGGGGTCGGGTGCGACATAATAATTGCAAGCATTTCGCCAGAGCGCCCGGAAGTAGTTGGCTAATCGGCGTACTTCTTTGGGGATGCTGAATAAGACGCCGTTTTCCGGGTTGGCGTCCCGAGTTCTGCCATCGCGTTGAAAAACATTCCCATAACAGGTCGGCACGGCATTGGCGCTTGTCACGATGGCTTGCGTATCGTCCACCGTCATAAACTTGGCGTGGCAATCGCTCCGAGCTTTCACCAACAGGCCCTCACGGGTAAGCTGCTTGACACAGCGCATGTGCGATTCGAAATCTCCTTCCATGTCGTCACCGGCTCCACCAGCCTGGCGGAAATCGTCGGCTTTGAGCGTCGTCAGAATATAAACGTGTCCGCTCAAACGACGTGATGTGTCAAGAAGTGCCTGTAAGACATCTTCATCTTGCAACAGGAAGTTGCAGAAGAACGCCTGCTGCTTTGCCTGCCGAAGCAGGTCAAGTACGGCTTCCTTGATCGTTGTATGATCGGGAAACGTAGAAATATGCCGAAAGAAGGTTCCCTCGCCATCGGCATAGCGATCTACCCACTGCGGTTGTGAGCGCCGCCTTAAGAAAAAGCCATCGGCGATAACCGCATCTCCGTAGTCAACATTCAACTGTGGCATCGCTCATGTCCTCCAGTTCCGCGATTTCGTAAGCGAGCCGGTATCGCTGAAACCGAAACGCGACATCCGCCAAATCTCGCGGCGACATGCCAGGCGGCAGCCCCTGCACGGCAAGCCATTCACGAAGCGCGGCCTCACTCTGCACAATTGCACCCCGCCGAGCGTCTTGCTCCAGGTTCAGGATACTCCGCAATACTTGCAACCGCATGGAGGTCGCAGAATCGACTCCCTCAACGAACACCTTGCATAGCTGGAGCAATGGCCCCCTGGGCACTTGCCAGTAGAGTTGGTCTTGCATCGCAAGTGCAATCAAGTTTGTCCAACGACCAAGTTGTTCCTCTGCAAGCCTGATTACGAGCACATCGTTCTCGAACCTCACATCTGCCTGCTCTGCTTTTGGTAACATGAGCCGAGCGGCAAGCGTCAGCCAACCATCCGTCACTTCCTTGGGGGAAGGCGGTTCCCTGAGTACAGGAAACACTTGCCTAATCTCATCGGGATCATGCAGCGAAAACAGCGGCTGCCCTTTGCCTCGCACGAGGTTTCCATATACCGAAACCGGATACCCTGATAGTTCAACGGTGCCGGCATTGCCGCAACGTACTACGAGCGCGCATGTCGCCACCTGGGCCTTGTCCACAATCAGATGTTGCAATGGCGTCGCTTGACCTTGCGATGGGTCTGCGGGAGCGTCTGTCAATCCTGCCTCTGGATTGACAGGTTCCATTGCCTCTGAGGAGAGAGGTTCCGTGAGGACATCAGCAACATTGGCGGGAAAGCCGTGTCGCCGTTTCCAATCGGCGGATTGCACAATCGCATGTCGAAGCACGTCAGGACTGAATTCCCAAGGAGATGGAGCACGGTTGGGAGACAATTCGCTCAGTAAGTTACCTTTGGAATCGTGTACGGCCACGTAATTCATGGCCGGATGCAGAAAGCGAAAAATTCGCCGAGCAGAATTCGACTGACGACCCGCCCAGTTTGAAGAGTGTTTCGACCTGATTCGGTAAGGCAGTACATCGATTCCGATTCAGCAGTAACGAGTCCGTTGGCAGCCATTCCATTGAGCATCTGTCGCATCACTTGCCGACCGATATGCAAGATGCCGTCGAGTTGTTCAACATCGGCAGGGCGTGCGAACTCAAAAGCACGAAGCACGAAGAAGGGCATGGGGTCAATGCCCCCCACTTCTTCCACCGCTACAAGCGCTTCCACGGTATGAAAGAAGCACTCACCAAGAACTACTGTGCAGTCCTCGGCTTGTCCTACAAGCGTGGTGTAGAGGCCCCGAATCGCGTCGAGTGAGGGAGATGGGATCACGACACGCTCCTTCGCTCAAAGAGCCTCATGGTCTTGCCGTGTCCTTCGACGTAGCGGATCAACTGCACGAAGAAATCGCGTTCCTTGCCCTTTGCACGGCGATCCTTGTTTCCCCTTGCCTGTTCCCTTGCTCGACGTGTCAGCGTCTCCGTATCGCCGACGAGAACGAGTTTCTTCCGGGCGCGGCTCAAGGCGACATTCAAGCGGTTGGAATCGTCCACAAACCCCACTGCCTGCCGACGGTTGCTCCGGGTGAAACTTAAGATGATGACCGGGCATTCCCTGCCCTGAAAGGCATCCACACTGTTCACCGAGATTCGCATACCGCCGCACAGCCAATCGCTTCCTGAAACTCGTTCGCCTCGAAGCGGACCGCTCAGCCGAATAAGCCGATGGATCAGCGACACCTGTCCGGCGTACAGGGCGATAATGCCCACGAGGGGAACCTGGTCTCCAGCCTGCTCCAACTCGGCGTGCTCCCGTTGCAGCGCCGCGTCGTTCGCAATCGCCTCCAGCACCTGAATGACCTGTTCGGCCTCTCGTAGGTTGGCATATCCACGTTCGGGCAGTTCAGCATCGTGCTCCGCCAAGTGCTTCTTACGCTGATCTCGTTTGCTCAGATCGACCTCGTATCCATCCGCCCCTTTTCCAGGGCAGATGTCGATAAACGTGACGGGTTTGGGAAAATGCACCAAGTCCAAAGTTTTGGATTGCAGGTAGGCATCGCCATCAGGCGAGTAATACTGCCCACCGTAAAACATCTCGGAAACAAACACCGCCAGATCGGGGTGCATCCGCCGCTGCACGTCAAGGGTCACGCAACGATCGTTGCCAAGAGGTTCTGCGTTTGTCTTGATTGGGATGTTATCGCGTTTTGGAACATCCCATCCAGCGTCAGCCGCCATTTTTAAGCTATTGTGGTCACGCCACATGTGTTCTGATTGGCGCTGTTTCCAAGCGATTCCCTCATCACGACGCTGGTCAAACATATCGCGAATTTCCTTATGAATCTGAAATGCATTGTCAACGGAAGCCAGAGCATCTACTCCAGGTAGCAAGTCAGATTGGCATGTTGATGCGTCACTTAACGTTTGATTCGCACCGACCGGCATGAGCCGTGTCCAAAGTCGCTCAAAGATGCTCAGTCGAAGTGCTTGGTCATCGAGCAACGGCTGACTGGACGCTTGGCGGGATTCATTCGCGGAACGCAAGTATGGATCGAGAATCTGATCGTAGTATGGGGGCAGTTGCTTGTGGTCCCCGACGAGTACCCAACGCTTTGCCCGCACTGCGGCGACGAGGAATTCCGGCTCCGTGATTTTTCCAGCCTCATCGACCACCAGCAAATCAAACTGTTTCTCGACAAATGCTCCTTTGTCCCCGAAATACTCATCCGTGGCGATACCGACGGTCGTGGCGCACACCAGGTTCACGTATTGAGCGAGCCGATCCTTCAAGTTCTCTGACTCGCGGCCAAGGTACTGTGTCCATTCCTCCAAGAGCGCAAGTCGGCGTTGTGCCTGCTCATGGTCTGCCGCCAACTGGCGAATCGCGGCATTGATCCTGACAGCAACAAACGCCGGTGGTGTTGGCAATACGTCGGTCAGAGATGCAGCCGTCGTGGCAAACCGCTCACGGATTGCCGCCAATTCGCGTTCCTTCGCTTCGATGGCGAGAGTCAACTCCTGCGTGCGGTTCTCCACCGTTTGGCGAACTTGGTCGGCCACGAGTTTGACTTGCGCCTTCGTACCTTCCAACTGTTGCCGCACCTCCGTCAATCGCGTCTCAGCGTTCCCCAAGGTCGACCTTGCAGCATCAAGCTCCACCTGAGCCGCCGCCAACAATTCGGCATGGGTTGTTGATCGCGTTCTCTCGACTTCTTGCTCACACACTTCCGCAAGTTTTTCCAAGACGGCTTGCTGTGCTTGAAGCCGTTCAGCCAATTCGAGTTGGTTCGAGCGGATCGTTTCGAGTTCCACCGGAAGACGAGCAGCGGTTTCGCGGTAATGAGCGTGCAACTGAGCCATTGTCTGATTATGGGTTGCTTCGATGGCTTCCAGACGCTTGGCTTGGGCTTCTTCGAGCGACCGTTCCTCTTCACGGATTCGCGTTTTCAGATCCGGACACTGTTGCTGAAAGTCGGCGCTTTGCTTGGATGTCTCGGACGCAGTTTGTTCGTAGTCCGTGAAGAACGATCCCCACCATGAGCCGTTGAAAAGTCGCAAGAGCAGCGCCTTCGCTTGTACTTGTTCCAGCGACTGGGCGTGGGCGGTCGCTTTTTCCGATTTCCGGTCGAGATCAGCGATGCGACGCAGCACGTCGGCGTAATCGTCCTTGGCCTTCTCATGCTCCGCAGTTCGCATGGCGACAATCTTGTCCTGCTGCTCCGTCGTGTCGGCAACGGCGGCATCGACGACACGCTGAACGGTCGATGGCACCTCAGTCTGGTCAAGCAAAGCGAGAATCTCACGTGCGGTAGCCAGTGACTCTTGTTTGTCCGCCTCCACTTTTGTGATTCCGCCGATTGCGGTAACGGTGCTGTCTCGATTGGCCGTTGCCACCTCGATGGCTGGTGCGTGCTCCTGCCGTACAACTGTCTCGGCTTGATCCAACCGTTGATGATCTTCAGACGTGTACTGTTGGGCAATCAGAGCGGCGACCCGATTATCACGCAGCCCCAATTCGTGCTTGCTCGCTGCCAATGCTTTTTCCGTTTTGGATTGCAATTCGGCGGTGGCTCGCTCCGCATCTGCTGCCCGCTTTGTATCGCTGGCGAATTCGGACTGCACTTCCTGCGGCACACGAGAATGTGCCGCCCGCAGTTCGCTGGCTTCGCGTTCCATCTGGTCGGCAGTTACCCGATGCTCCGCGCATTGCTTCAAATCCACCAACGCGGATGCCAGTCGTTTTGTGCGATTCTGCCATGTGGATCGGTCAAGTTCGGAACGGCGGCCGGTTTCGTTGGCGAGCAAACCGGATCGCCTCTCGTATGTGAACTCTTGAATGTGCTCCGGGAGGTCTTCGAGCTTCGCCTGACGGACGCAGCGAACCGGGCTTACATCCTCTTGGATGCCGATGCGTTCCAGCACGTTATCGACCGCGACGTGGGTGGGCGCGACGAGCAGCACTTTCCAATTCTTCTGCGCCGCCTGCCGCACGATTTCAGAAATGACCCGCGTTTTCCCCGTACCCGGCGGTCCTTGGATCAGGCAAATGTCAGGCGTAGCCAGCGCCTTTCGGACGGCCTCGGCCTGTCGCTCGGTGAGCTTGTCATCGACCAGACGAATTGGGACGCTTTCCCAGGACACCGGCTCACCCAGACCGCCGTTGTCGCTGCTGAGCAGCGTTCCAAGTCGTAACAGGTGAGGATGGCTGCTGGGGTGCCGCAGTTCCCGAAGAGCGTCCAATTGCTTCTGAAGTTGTGAGATGTCGCCCGTATCGACCAGATACCCCGAAGCCGGAAGCGTATCGCACTGGAAGCCTTCCGGGATGCGAAACAACTGGCACTGATTGCGCCGCCCAACACGCTCGAGTAGAAGCCCCTTCACACGATCCCGACGTGATCCGTCCTCCATGTCCCGATAGACATAGGCGCGTTTCATCGCGGCAAGAGCTTCAGGCGATCCATTCACCTCAAACTCAAACGTATCGCCCGATTGGCTTGCCAGGGTGTATGGATACTGGCTGGCAAACTGCTTGAGTCGAACAAGCCCTTCCAGCATTTCGCAGCGCTCGCGCGTAGCTCGTGACAGGGCGTTGTAGCGCCGGTTTGTGGCGACTTGCAACACCAGCCGTTCGAGCGCTGCTCCGTCGATGTCGGGAGCGTCTCCCCCATAAGGACCAAGAACGTCCCATGCGGTACAGACATGGGGGACGAATTCTCTCTCAGCGTAGCTAGGCGCGGGGAAGGGCTCTTCTGGAACAACCGAGAAGTGCTCGACATCGACAGGATCAACAAGAGCTTCGTCTTCAGGAACGACCTCCTCCATCTCCGGTTCTTTGGAATCGCGGCGAGTATCTGGCGTCCCGATAAAAGTTGCTTTGAGATAACTGCCTCCACGGTATTCATCTCGACACAGACGGCATGGGATGCCGAAACGCCGAGTTTTTACTCGGATCGGCATGTCTTCACTACCGGGGTGTTTTTTGAACCAGTCGAGGGGAGGTGGTGCGAATCGCACTCCGGCTTCCAATTCCTCTTTGAGGGCATCGCGTGGCGCGGGATCATCGAAGTCGGTCTGCTGCTACCATTCTCCCGATGAAGGTGAATCATCCAGCATGTTCCGAAGTTCTATGAAGGCTCTTTTCGTCAACTTGAGCGCAAGCGGCTTGTCGAACGTCGGCGCGCGGTTGGCGTACACCACCCCTTCGATACCGGCAAATTCCAGGAAGTGCTGCCGCTGTTCGGGCGTCAGCAGGAGCAGGATCGAATCAAGCAACGAAACTCCGGGAGCCACCGATTCAACGGAATCGGCGACGGGCAGATTTTTCGGCAATTGTTCGTTGTCCTGCATTCAATACCTCGTAAGGGATAACTGCTTCTTGAGGCAGCCTGAATCGACTATGCCTCATCCTGTTGCCGGACAAATTTGCTGACGGCCGCTGGCGTCACGCCAAGCAGTTTCGCGGCTTCGGATTGATTTTTCCGTGATCGCCGCAACGCTTCTCGAAATAGCTTATTCCGCTGCCCGTCGAGGTACTCCGTCACGGTTTTGTCGCCACCAAACGAAAAACTGCCGGTCGATTCGGGTGCTTCACCCACGTCGATAGACGCCGCCTCAAGATCATGGCGGCTAATGTCATCGCCTGTGGCGAACATCGCAGACTGCAACAAGACGTTGTAGAGCTGGCGAATGTTTCCCTTCCAACGCCGAGTCTGAGCGAACCGCAGAGCTTCTTGTGACAGACGCAACACCTCCTTGCTCGCCTTCGGACGAAGCACATGCCGAATCTGTTGCAGCAGCTTGTTTGCGATGTCGGGGATGTCGGATTGGCGTTCCCTCAGAGGCGGAAGCCGAATCGTGACGGATGCCAGCCGGTAATAGAGGTCTTCACGAAATGTCCCTTTGGAAACCATGTCCAGAAGGTCACGGTTGGTCGCGGCGATGACACGAACATCCGACTTCTGATCGTCTTTGCCGCCGACTCTCCGATAGATTCGCTGGCATGGAGCATCGGCCGGTGGCTGGAGAACCCGGAGTAACTTCGCCTGCATTCCCAAATCGCACTCCCCCACTTCATCAAGGAACAATGTTCCGCCATCGGCCAGCTTAAAGAGGCCGTCTTTCGGCTTGTCGGCCCCCGTAAACGCCCCCTTCTCGTGTCCGAAGAGTTCGGATTCCAGCAACTGGCCGGGGATGGCAGCGCAGTTGACCGCCTGATACGGGCTATTGCGCCGTTCGCTGGCTTCGTGAATTGCTTTTGCAAACAGCTCTTTGCCGGTTCCGCTTTCGCCGAGCAGCAGAACGCAAACATCGTGCCGAGCCACGACCGCTGCTCGATGGCGGGCGTCTTCGATGGCCGCGCTGCTGCCGACAATCGGGTTGAAACTCTCCGGCAAACTGTCCGCTGCCTGCGAATACGCGAGGGCCAGCCGCTGACTCGCCTGGCGTTCAAATAGCGCGAGGTCGAAGGGCAATTCCGCCTGGGTCAGACGCCCCTGAAAGGACTGCCAGAGTGTGGCTTGGTGGATCGTCTTTCCAAGGAGTACCCAGACTGCCGCCATCGTCGGCGTGCCGGATGTCAGGAGAAAGTTGAGGTCTTTTTCGCCGCCGATCCCACGCAGAATCCGGTCGGCCTCAAGATAAACCGCACGGTAGTCGGTGGGATCGTCAAGTTTCATCTTATGGACCTCGACCTTCTGGTCGAGCCACTTGGCGAGTTCGCGGTCCAGTTCGGGGATTCGACTCATCAGGTGGATTACGTCAAACCGCTCAGATTCGGCTGCCGTCTTGAGCGGCCCGACGCCGTCGACTTTCTCTCGTTTGAATCGCTTGAGCGCGGATGCAATGGCCGGTTCGGCAAGAATCTTGGCCGCCCCGGGGCATGCGTCAGCCCATGCGTTCAAATCGGTATGGCCGATCCACGAAACAAGGACCTGCTGGCGAGCCATAGAGACAACTCCGGTTAATCTTTTATAAACCACGGTATCACTCTGCAGGCTGTCCGGCAAGACATGGCCTAGAGCAAAACTCTGTAAACCTAATAAAAACAGAGAATTCAATCACCACGCAGATTTTTTTATACCTTCCGGCACACCGCTCGCTTTGTCAACCGTTGTCAATATCCCCAGGAGATGAGCGATGCTCAACAACAGCAAGACGAACGGCAGAACGAGACTGACCCAGCACGCAACGGTGAGGATGGCTCACCGGGGCATCTCGTTCGAAACCATCGAATCGGTGATCGAGTTCGGGCGAGTGGTCTACACGCGAGGGGCCATGATCCACGCCATCGGCCGCAAGGAAGTGGAGCGGTACCAGCAGGAGGAGGACATCGACCTTTCGGACTGCGAAGGCGTTCAGGTCGTCTGCTCGACAGAAGGCACTGTCCTCACCGTCTACCGAAACCACAGCTTCCGCGGGCTTCGCAGCGGACTCGGCCGTGGCCGAAAGCAACCTGCCGGTCGCAGTCGTCGCCGTTCCCTGACTGCTGTCTGAGCGACTGTTTCCGAAGTTGGGGGCACCACGGTGGTACTCCCGTTCTGACTCTTTTCCGAAAGGAACCTGACCATTTTCACGAAACCCCTCATCCACGTCGTCTGTGCGATCTTGCTCCTGGCGAGCACGGCATCGGCTCAATCCACCGCAGCAGGAATTGCGGAGCCCCTGGCACTCCACCCGGCTCAAAGCGCCACGAGCGTCAACGGCTGGAACCGTGCCCTGGGCCAATTCGGCGAATCGCTCGTTCGCAACGTGGAGCGTGTTCGTGGCAACACGGTTTTTGACCTAAACATCGGCGAACATGGCATCGACATTCTTATTCGGTCGGCCAGCCCTAATGGGAACGTCGAATACACTGCTGGGGACATCAAAACTCTTCAAGCCGGAACAGACTTCCGACTTAGCGATACTAAGTTAGGTAAACAACTCTCGCGCCTGGTAATCGAGGATCGCTTGGCTATTGCTGCAACGAAACACCCCGACGCCGCAACGAGAAAAGCCGCCGCCGAGGCTCTGCAACAGTTTCGAGCGAACCCTGCATCGGTCAAAGTGAAACTTTACGGTATCTCCGTCGGTGACAATCGCTACATCGTGCGGGCAGTGGACTCTGCAACCGGAACGATCAAAGGTGAGATCGCCAGCTATCGCATAACAGATGTGCTCAAGAATCTGAGTGAACGCGCCTCCAGCGAGGAAGTTCGGCGGATGGCGACTCGACACCTGGCCGAATTCGATCAATTTCAAGCCGCGTCCAAACTCCGCATCGTCAAGGGCGACAGCCTTGCCAAGGAAATGGCGAAGCTGGCCGGAGTGAAAGAAAAGCAAATGGGCAACGCCGTGAAGGAAGCGGCCGAGCACATCAAGGTTTCCGGCCAGTCTCGATGGGTCAAAGCCGGTGGCAAGGTTTTCAAGTTCGTCGGCCGTGCGGTCGGGCCTGCCGGGGTGGTCACCGGAGCAGCACTCTACACTGTCGAGGCTGCCGACATCGAGCAGAGGTTCGAGCGGGGTGAGATCAGCTTGGAACAGGCCAATGCCGAACATGCCAAACTCGCCGCTCGTACCTCCGGTGCCGCTGGCGGTGCCGTCGGCGGAGTCGTGGCCGGAGCCGCAATCGGGACGTTTATCTGCCCTGGGGCGGGGACTGTGATCGGCGGCATCGTGGGTGGCGTTGGCGGAGCCATCGGTGCCGACCTGGTAATGGCTGCCACTGGCCTGACCGACACCTTGGCCGACGACCTGCAACCTGGGGTAAATGGCGTCCGAAAGGCGTGTGTCTTCCTCAAGGACCAGGGCGATCAAGTCGCGGTCGCAAGCCGAGAACTGCTTGATGGAACGACTGCCGCCATCGGCACCTCGGCCACCTGGGTTCGAGAGCGTGCCGGAGCAGCGGCCAGAACGGTGAAGGATGCTGCCATCGCCACGAAGGACAAGGTGGTCGAAGTCAGCGGACAGGCGTGCGACGTCGTCGTGGGTGGAGCAACCTGGACCTGGGACAAGGCCAAATCTGGCTACAGTACCGTTCGCGGCTGGCTGCCTTGAGCCATGTTTCGTTTGATGTGACATCAACAACTTATCGCCTCTGCCGTGTTCTGTCGTAGAGGCGAAGTCAGTACGGCAAAGCCCCCGCAGTTTGGGCACTCAAATCCAAACTGTGGGGTTTTCTTCTGGCATACGTTCAAGAGGCGTTCCACCATGATCGTCGAATCGGTTGTCGTCGGACTGGCAGTTGGATTTCCGTGAAAGATCCCCGCCGTCGCCCGCAGCGGGCGGCCCCTGTTCCATGTCAGCGCGCTACAGTTCCCTGCACATGGATTCATCTGCCGCATGGCAAGACGCCTGCCCCGATCATCGCAGGGAAATCTTCGCAGCCTGACATTCTCCACTCAAATTCAGGTCCCCATCCAGGTTCATCGCGAAGAGGCAATGTGAGCCCCCGGAAGGGATCCACATTCCGCCAACACAACCTGAGGGCGCGCAACAAAAAAGCATCCCGAAGTCTCCCTCGGAATGCTTTTCATTATGCTTCTGGCAGTTTTGCAATCAGGCTGAAAAACTGCACTCGCCTCAGGATGCGTCATCCACCCCACTCACACCTCCTTCTGAATTCCTGTCCCAGGCAAGTTCCTGCAGACTCCTGCAAGGAAACGTGGCTTCCTGTGTGGCCACGAACATTTCCCTGCCCTGTTCACCCACTTTTCGTTCTCCTGTGCCCGGCCGGCCCCAGCTGGGTTCACCCTGTGGATTCCAGGCAGAGCATCACCGGCTTTAGACCCGTTTGGCCTTTGCTCCGTCATGTTCGGGCCTGAATTCACAGGGGATGATCCAGATCTGCACGAGACAACATTGACAATGCCGTTTTAGTAGAGCTGATAAGGGGAGGCGTTCGTCAGGCCGCCATTCCAGTAAATAGGGATTGCCGTTCCCGGCCGGGTCACCTGCGATGGATTTTCAAATCGACGATCGAACTGATTGAAATTCTGCGGCAGATGGTGGAATTCGTTGTCTCGCTGTGAATTCACACCAAACGGCTCGCGAGCACGCGGAATCGGCTGGCCATTGTGAATCCCGATGCCATTCTGGTTCCACGACTGCCCCATGCCTGGCCGATTCATCCCGGGCACCTGCCGATTCCATTGCGGATTCTGCTGGTAAGGAGAGGTCACATTCTGCTGGTGATTCGGAAAGATCCGATCCAGCAGGCCACCATTGGGGTGGGCGGTGGAATACCCATAGGAGCCGTAAGAGCCGTTCACCGAATTGCCGCAGGCTCCCCCGTAGCACTGACCGTTCGGGCAGTTCTGATTCACAGTCGGGTAGTACCCCTGTGCCTGAACAGCAGAAGCCCCCAGCCCCACCAGAGTCACCACAGCAGCAGTCAATTTCATCGTATTCATTGCATTCTCCCAAGTTGGTTGTTGTCTTTTTGAGACCACACTTGTGTTCTCGAAAGAGACACATAGCACGCAGCGTGCCAAACACAATGGCAAAACATCGCGACAAACGCACAAACGACTACAAAAATGAATGTTACAAGATAATTTTAATTCCGGACAATACGCCATAAAATCTTTTAGACGACTATTTCCTCCAAAATCGTGCAACACTTTCAAATCACTTTTGCAACAACATCCACTGACAAACTCATCATGACAACACCCATGTAAAGATGCGCAAACAATTCCACTTTTCAATGGAACCAGAGTGATTGCGCCTGCGGAAAGTGCCTGAGTAGAAAAATTGAGAGACTGCGCAGGTGTGGATTTCCACAAAAAAAGCGTCCGACAACGAGTCTGGCTCGCTGAGGACGCTGTGCATCTCTTCCTGAACGGGATCGCCGGGTCTTCCGAAATCGTCAGCCAGGCAGGTCACCAGAACTGCCCGACTGAATGGAAAAGCATCAGGAAACCCGCTCTGCGGCAATCAGATCTTCATAGGTTTCACGGCGGCGAATCAGCCGGACATTCGAGCCGTTGACCAGCACTTCCGCCCCTCGGGGACGGGAGTTGTAATTACTGCTCATGGCAGTTCCATAAGCCCCCGCGCTGAACGTGCAGATCAGGTCCCCTGTCGAAACCGGCGGCAACCAGCGCTGTCTGGCCAGATAATCTCCGGATTCACAGATCGGCCCGACCACATCGGCCGGTTCACAACCAGGGATTTCGGCTTCGAAATCGACCGGACGGGGAGCGGCTGGCTTGACGGGCCAGATGGCATGGAATGAGTCATACATCGCCGGACGCACCAGATCATTCATGGCGGCATCCTGAATGACGAACAGCTTGCCTCCTTCACGCTTCGTGTAAATCACCTGGCTGATCAGCACTCCGGAATTCCCGACAATGGAACGCCCCGGCTCCAGTGCCAGCCGGCATTCCGCCTGCTGCACCGAGGGGAGAATCACATCGGCATAGGCCGTGGCTGGCGGAGCTTCACTGCCACGATAGTTCAACCCGAAGCCACCTCCCAGATTGATCCAGTTGGTCTGGTGTCCCTGCCGGCGCAGCTCGGTGACGACTTCCAGAGCCTTTTGAGCCGCCTGTTTATACGGATCAGTGGTATTGATGGGCGAGCCCAGGTGCATGTGGATGCCGCGAAGCTCCAGATGCGGATTCGCCAGCACCTTGGCTGCCAGCGCATTGTGTTTTTCGATATCCATGCCGAATTTGTTCCCCTTTTTGCCAGTCGTCGTCTTGGCATGGGTTTTGGCATCGATATCCGGGTTGAGCCGCAGGGCCACCGGAGCCACCTTGTTCAGGGAGGCCGCCACACGGGCAATGGAATCGAGTTCTGCCTCGCATTCCACATTGAACATCAGAATTTCACACTGCAGGGCCTGGGCAATTTCGGCGTTCGTCTTGCCGACCCCGGCGAAGACAACGCGTGTCGTGTCGGCGTCGGCTTCCTTGACCCGAAACAGTTCGCCGCCGCTGACCACATCAAAACTGCTGCCTGCTTCGTTGAGCAGTTTCAGCAGGCTCAGGTTGGAATTGGCTTTGACGGAGTAGCAGATCACCGGATCGACGGCGGCAAAGGCTTTCTGAATGGCGTGAAACTCATGCAGAATTTTTGCCTGGGAATAGATCCAGAGCGGAGTTCCGTATTTCGCGGCAAGTTCCGATACAGACACATCTTCGCAATACAGTTCGCCGTCGCGGTATTCAAATGGATTCATATACGGTTCATTCAGGTCAAACGTGAAAAAGGCACATGCCTGCCGTCGGCCGGGGCCAGATCCCGCACAGGCGGCTGCGCGACGCCCTGGGAGCCCTGCGGCAGCTCAGACCCTGATGATGCCGGGGAGGCTCACCTGGCTTTTCACCTGCCCCGGACAGCTCAACAGGCCGTCTGGACAAACTGCTCCCGACAGGCCGACAGATCATATCGCTGAAGGGGAAACCGCACCATTGACCGGAACTGAGAACGCAGCCAATTGCCCCGTCCCCTCAACGCAGATAGACTTTCAGAAATCATGCCCGGAGACGGCGTTTCAGTGAATTCCACCTGATCCGCAATTGTTCTGGCCATTGGTCGCCATCAGTGGCTGCGGAAATGTCCGGAAGCCGTGTCCGGATGCCGGGGCCTGAACTGTTCTCAAAAGTCCCCATTGAAGAACCGGGCCCCGGAGTGTTGTTTCGGGTCCTCACGGTCGATCGAAGGATGCACAATTGGCCAATTTGCAGGTTCTCAGCGGCGCAGCGCAAGGAACGCAATATCAGCTGACTGCTGACCGGACGATTCTGGGGCGACACCCCAACTGCCATATCATTCTGCAAAGCGGAGTCGTCAGCCGGCATCATGCGCAGGTTCTGGAAAGCCATGGCACGTTTTATGTCGAAGATCTGCGAAGCCGCAACGGAACATTCGTCAACGAAAGGAAAATCGACGGCCGGACCGAACTGACCGATGGCGACACCATTCGTCTGTGCGACATCGTGCTGCAGTTCATTCTCTACCCGTCGACGGCCGAACCGATTCCTATCCAGCCCCGGGTGAATTTCGACACCACGTCGGTCGAGGCGATGCAGTCCGGAATCCTCGAGCACAGCCAGCTGTTTTCGGTAGAAGACGTGGCCGATTCCTTCGAGCATGCCACCTCGATTCGAAAACTGAGCCCCACAAGTCATCGAAAGTCGACCATTGACCCGGCTGTGAAGCTCAAGGCGATTCTGGAATTCACCCAGGCCCTGGGGCGCGATCTGCAGATCGAGTCGGTGCTGCCCAAAATGCTCAGCACGCTGTTCAATATTTTCCCCCAGGCCGAACAGGGCTTTGTGCTGCTGAAAGATCCGGAAACCGGAAAACTGCGGGTCAAGGCCAGCCGCACCCGTGGCGACCGACCGGCCGAAACGGTTGCCGTCAGCATGACGGTGGTGCGTCATGCGCTGCAGACCCGCGAATCGATTCTGAGCCGCAATGTGTCTGACGATTCGCGATTCAAAAAGAGTACGGCCCTGTCCCGCATGCACATCAGTTCGATCATGTGCGTTCCCATGGTCAATCAGGAGGACGAAGGAGTCGGCGTGATTCAGATTGTGACGCGCGACGACGAACATGCCTTCTCGGAAGAAGATCTCGATCTGCTGGCCAGCCTGGCGACCCAGGCGACCATGGCGGTGGAAAATGCCCGGCTGCACGAAGAGCATGTCCGGCGCCGGGAACTGGAACGCGACATGGAGTTCGCCACGCAAGTGCAACTCGGTTTTCTGCCGAAATCCCGCCCAAATCTGCCGCACTATTCGTTTGGAGACTATTACGAGGCGGCCCTGAGTGTGGGAGGCGACTATTTCGACTATGTCTCCCTGCCGGATGGCCGCCTGGCCCTGGCCATCGGAGATGTGGCCGGAAAAGGGATGCCTGCCGCCCTGCTGATGGCGCGTCTGTATTCCAGCACTCGTTATCAGCTGCTGACCAAGCCGACAGTCGAAAGTGCCGTCTCCGGGCTGAATGAAGAAATCGCCTCAGGCGGGCTGGGACACCGCTTCATCACCTTTCTGGCCATGCTGCTGGATCCGGAGCAGAATACGTTGACCATTGCCAATGCCGGCCATCTCCCTCCGCTGCTGCGAAAGAAAGACGGGGAAATTCGCGTTCTGGCCAAAGAGACCTCCAGTCTGCCGCTGGGAATCATGCCCGAGCTGACTTACGGTTCGACCACCATCGACATTGCAGCCGGTGACACCATTCTGGCTTTTACGGACGGCGTGACGGAAGCCATGAACGAGGACCGGGAGATCTATGGCAGCGAACGTCTGACCCGGCTGCTGAGCAAGCTCGATCTGCCAGTCGGCGAGATCATCAGCCAGATCGTGGAAAATGTGGAGACGTTTACCGGGGATGCCACCTTGCGGGATGACACCTGTATTATTGGCTTGCACAGGTCCGCAACATGATTCCATCGGTCGAACAGATTTTTGCCGCGGACGGGCACATTGCCCGGCGTCTGCCGGACTATGAAATCCGCGATGAGCAGACTCAGATGGCGCTGGCTGTCGATCAGGCGATCGAACAGCAGTCGCATCTGGTGGTCGAAGCCGGGACCGGCGTGGGCAAAAGCTTTGCCTATCTGGTTCCCTGCATTCTCGCGGCCGCACGGCGACAGGCCACTGAAGGCAAAACCTGTCGTATCGTCATCAGCACGCATACCATCAGCCTGCAGGAACAGCTGATCGGCCGGGATATTCCGTTTCTGAACTCCATTCTGCCGGTGGAGTTTTCGGCCGTGCTGGTCAAAGGCCGGGGGAATTATCTCAGCCTGCGGCGCCTGCATTCGGCGGCCTCGAAAACAGCGGCCCTGTTCGAGACGGAAGAAGAACAGCAGGTGAGCTCGATTCTGCGCTGGTCGGAATCGACCTATGACGGCAGCCTGTCTGACCTGAAATTTGCTCCCCGCAGCGAAGTCTGGGACGAAGTCCGCAGTGAGCATGGCAACTGCCTGGGGAAGAAATGTCCGACATATAATGACTGCTTTTATTATCGGGCGCGACGCCGGGTGTGGAATTCTGACGTGCTGATCGTCAATCATGCCCTGTTCTTCGCCGACCTGGCCCTGCGCCGCGAAGGGGCCAGCGTGCTGCCGGATTATGACGTCGCCGTATTCGATGAAGCGCATACACTGGAAGATGTCGCGGCCTCGCATCTGGGGCTGAGTGTGTCGACCGGGCAGTTCAACTTCCTGTTCAACAAGCTGTTTAACGACCGCTCCGGCAAGGGGCTTCTGCTGCAGCACAATCTGGTCGATGAACAGCGTCTGGTGGCCCATCTGCGCATTGTGACCGACGCCTTTTTCGACAGAATCGACCAGTGGCGCGAAGACTCGTCCGCGAAAACAGGCCGGGTGCGCAAACCACTCGATTTCGAAAACAATGTCAGTCCGGACACGCATGACCTGGCTTCGAAAATCCGCACTTATGCCGCGGATCTGAAAGACGAAGGCCATCAGGTGGAGCTGAATGCCCAGGCCGATCGTCTGGACGACATGGCCCTGTCCCTTACCTCGTGGCTGAAACAGCGAAATGCCGACTCGGTGTACTGGGTCGAAGCGACCAGCGGACGCATTCGCAATATCAAACTGCAGTCTTCCCCGGTGGATGTCGCCAGCACCCTGCGGGATGAACTGTTCAATCAGATCCCGACGGTGATTCTGACCAGTGCGACCCTGGCGGTTGGTCGGTCTGACTTTCAGTTCTTTCGTCAGCGGATCGGCCTGTCCAAGGCGAATGAACTGCAACTGGGATCGCCGTTCGACTATCCACGGCAGGCCACGCTGGTCTTCCCGGACCGCATGCCTGACCCGGGAAATTCCCCGGCGGAATATGACAACGCCGTCGTGCAGCGCATTCAACAGCATGTGGAAGACACCGACGGCGGCACGTTTGTGCTGTTCACCAGCTATCGGATGCTGCAGAACTGTGCACGGCGTCTGTCGAGCTGGTTTGCCGCCAGAAACCGGCTGCTGCTGTGCCAGGGAGCCGGTCAGCAGCGCAGCTGGCTGCTGGAAAAATTTCGCAAGGACGGGCAGGCGGTGCTGTTCGGCACAGAAACATTCTGGCAAGGGGTCGATGTGCCGGGCGATGCCCTGAAAAATGTCATCATCACCAAACTCCCCTTCAGCGTGCCTGATCACCCGTTGCTCGAAGCCCGGGTGGAACGGATTCGGGAACAGGGAGGAAATCCCTTCTCGGAATATCAGGTGCCGGAAGCCGCCATCAAGCTGCGTCAGGGATTTGGCCGGCTGATTCGCACCGCCACCGATACCGGCCAGGTGGTGATTCTCGACCCGCGGATTCGCACCAAAGCCTATGGGCGAATTTTCATGGCCAGCCTGCCGAAGTGTCGACAGGAAGTCCGCCCGCTGAAGACAGCCAGATAAGCCACCCCGTCAGTTGAGAAGAAGGCCATCTTCTGAGCGTCCACCCGGGTGTGCCTCGGCGCAGACAGGCGCGGATGTGGCACAGACCTGACATCCAGCGGGCGCACAATGTTAATAGCGCGTCACTTTCCGCAGGACGGACCAGGCCGCCAGAGCGAGCAGGCCATTGGCGATCCACATGGCCCACAGGGGATCAAACTTCCCCTGTTTGCACTGGGTCGTCAGTCCCAGCATCAGGGGATAATAGCCCGCCACGATGGGGACGAAGCAGATCAGAAAGCTGGTCAGATACTGGCTTTTGCCAAACCGCATGGCGAACGGAGTTCCCAGCAGGGCAAAGAAAAAGCAACTGCACGACATGGCATAACGGGAATGGACCTCGGTATTCAAACGGTTTCCCCAGCCATTCTGCCGGTCGAGTTCCGCCAGCTGAGCCCCACAAGCACTCGTCAGTCGAGGAAAATCGGCCGTGGTCAGCGCAAAACAGGCCTCCATGACGGCGCGCTGCTGCTGAATGACCTTGTCGACCTGAATCTGGTCCAGCTCCGCCCGCATTTTTTGAATGGGCAGCTGCTGCGGCTTCGGCGCTTTCCGCACATCATTCCAGCGCAGTTCCTCGGGCCAGGTGGCGAACTGACCGCGGGCCTGTCCCGGGATGTCGACCCAGGCATTCACGGCATGCACACGAACTTTCTGCTCGACGACATCCAGGTCGATTTCCGCCGATTCTGCCTGCAGCGTGCAGATTTTCTGCCCTTTTGTGAATCGGAACGTCGGCCAGGCCAGTTTGTGGCCTTCCACCCCTTCCACGGTCACCAGCAGCCCGCGACGTGAATCACTGAAGTGATGCTCGGTGCGCAGACGTTCGAGAAAAATATCCTCCATGTATGAGATGATCTGCTGTTCGATCTTGCCCATCGACCAGGGAATGACCTGATCCGTCAGTAGCAGGGAACAGGCACTCAGAATGGCTCCCAGAAACAGGGCCGGCCACATGAGCGACACCGGATGAATGCCGGCCGCCTTGGCCGCAATCAGTTCCTGATCACCAGCCAGTCGCCCGTAAACGGAACTGACCGTCAGCAGCAGCGCCGCCGGAATGGTGAATGGCAGCATGCTGGGAACCACATAGGGAATGATCGACAGCGCCTGCTGCGGATCGAGTCCGCTGGCGGTGGCCTGCTGAAAAATCCCCACAAACACCAGCAGCACTGTAATGCAGCCCAGCACGAACGAGAAAACCCGAAGGATTTCCCGCAAGACATATCGCTGAAGCAATGGAATCGTAGGCCACATGGCCGGGCAGGTCCCAGGGATGGAGAACCTGCAGCACAGGGATTCTGAACGGGAATCCTCCGGCTGCAGACTGCAAAGGCAACGCTTTCCAGGGAGCCTGAACAGGTCGTCAGGCACCTCCAGATCGCATTCATCTCGCATGCACCGCGTCCGTCACGCGGCAGGTCCGTTTCCTTCATCGAAACAGACGCTGCGCAGACACAGGCGAGAACAATTCAGGCCATGAACAAAACCTCTCGAATGATGAGAATTCCCTTTCCGCGAGCGGATCGGGCGAGTTTTGCCAGGGGCATTTGCTCTGGACGGATGTTCTCGACGAATTCCGCGAATGGGTCAAGATGGTTTTGCAGATGGCCCATCGGCCCCGAAGCAGAAAGCCTCCGCATCGCCTGCAGGCTTTTGTTGCCGGAAATCGCCCTTCCCGACAGGCGTCCACAGGCGTTTTGCCGACAAAACGCAGCATCGCCTGCCCGGCCCGTCGGCGGATTCAGGCAGAAGCGATCTCTTCCCGATCGCCCGCCCGGCCCGCGCTCACACTGCGAAGATGTTTCCGATGGGAACAGGGGTCAGTTTTCGGTGGACGTATTGACTTCGTTGCCATTCCGGGTGCCCAGAGCCCGATAGACCAGGCCATCGATATTCTCGCCCAGAAAGCGGACAGAGCCGTCGCAGAAGACGAAATTCGCTCCCCCGGTATGCAGGCTGGAGAAACAGCGGGAAATGTTATATCCAGTTCCCCCCACTGACGTGTAAGGAGACGGCGGAGTGGCCGGAACGATCTTCAGATTCGGAGTAAAATACTGGTCCATCAGACGGAAATAATTGTGCTGGGCTCCCTGTCCGGCATAGCTCGGATTCCCGCCGGCAAAGATGGGCATCCGCCCGGTCTGGTTAAAGGCATAGTCGGCAGTGGTATCCAGCAGGCCGGTCACTTCTCCCAGCAGGGCCGTATTGCTGGTCCCGTCGAGAATCGCCGATAGATTGTAGGCCCAGGTCTGGGTGTTGCTGTTCGACTGCACCATGGGGCCAGTCATGATCCCTCCGCTGGGAGCTGACCAGGTCCATGTTCCGCCGCTGACATCACTTCCCATATTGGCCAGATAATTCGACTTCCCGATGTGATTGGAAGTGTTGACTCGCGGCCAGACATCGCTCGGGCAGATGAAGACGGGAAGAGCCTTCCCGTAGAGGGCATTGGTCCCCGTTCCGACAGTCGTATTATTCGTGTTCACGGAGCCGGCCGTATTGTTCTGGTCAGCGCTTCCATTGGCAGACACCGGCAGATTGGGAGCCTGATTGAGGCCGTTCCCCGGAATGAAGATCATGAAGTTGGTCGTATCCCCGGAAAGCTGTTCCCAGAGCGGAGCCTGATCCAGAAACGGCAGAACCGCCGCCCCCCAGCCCCAGTTCCGATTGTCGTCGTTGAATTCTCCGACAGGCAGCATATTGTAAAAGTCGTGAAAGTTCTGCAGAGCCAGTCCCAGATTCTTCAGGTTGTTCTTGCACTGACTGCGCCGGGCCGCTTCCCGGGCCTGCTGGACTGCCGGCAGAAGCAACGCAATCAGAATGGCAATAATCGCGATGACCACAAGCAGTTCAATCAGCGTGAATCCCGAACGTCCCCTGACTTCGGATTGACGGAAGGAACGATGCTGCATGATTCGGCCCCTTTGCCGGTGCAAGTAAAAAAGCGGGTTGCCAGATTCCGTCACTGGCCATTCCCCGTCACCTCACGGAAGACCGTTCCCCATTTTCCAGAACTGGAACGGGCCCATTCTCCCTGCCTGGCAGAACACTCAAAAGAACACGGGCGCGGGAGCCTGCGAAAGATTCGGGAGCCTCGTTCCGGCGGTCTCTTCTGAGAATGCTGCTCTCCAGGAGCGCTCACTTCCGGATGGGCTCCCTGCAGCCATGCGATGACTGGCATCTCTATGAGATCAAAACCGCGCATTGCGCGAGCCCAGGCGAAAGCAACCTGCTCCTGGTGCCACAGGAATGCATCCCTGCAACATGCATCAACATATCATTACATCTCATCTGCATGCAATCGTTTCATGAGCTTTCCCTGCCGGCAGTCAGAGTCGAATTGTTCCCGGCTGGCGCAGACGATTCCGGGCGTCAGATTCTTCCGGAATGCAGCATCGCAAATCGAATGCATCTATTATGCACTGAATGCTTTCCGTCACAGCAAGAAACACATTCTCTCACACCGGGCAGGACTGGGCCGGCAAAAGAAAAGGGGCAACGGGGAGCGCGTTTTCGGCAGGGTTTATTCCCGGCTTCAGAACGCCCCTTCGCGCATCACCACCGTGCGAACCGTGCGGGCCAGAATGAAGATATCCAGCCAGATCGACCAGTTGCGGACGTAATAGGCATCCAGCTCCACGCGGCGCTCCTGAGTGGTCAGATTTCGACCGGAAATCTGCCACAGGCCTGTCAAACCGGGATGCACCTGGAGATAAAGATTCATCGCATCCGCATATTGAGCGTAACGATCCAGTTCCGGCACCGGAATGGGACGGGGGCCGATCAGGCTCATCTCGCCGCGTAAAATGTTCCACAGCTGTGGCAATTCATCGAGGCTCGACTTCCGCAGGAACGCCCCGATTCCGGGGATCACCCGGGGATCGTCCCGCAGTTTTTCAAACTCTTCCCATTCGGCGCGCGCCGACGGATTCTCATCCAGAAATTTCCCCAGAGCCTGTTCGGCATTCAGCACCATGCTCCGGAATTTCCAGGCTTTGAACCGTTTCCCGTTCTTACCGACCCGTTCATTGGCATAAAACATCGGGCCAGGTGAGCAGCGGCGAATGCACAGCCAGGTGAACGCGAGAAATGGAATCAGAAACGGAGACAGCAGAATCAGGCCGGAAGTGGCGGCAATGATATCGAAGAGCCGTTTTCCGAACTGGGAAATCGGACTGAGCAGTTGCTCACGAACATGCACCCCGAAGATTCCCCCCAGATCCTGAGATCGGGTCCACAGGCTCGGCAGCGGTTCCAGACGCGGAAACACCACCGTATTCGGAATAGAAGCACACTGCCGGAGCGCTTCCGCCAGAGTCGCCGGACTGGAATCGCTCATCGAGATCAGAGCCCAATGGGCCTGATTCGCGGCAGCAATGTCGGCCAGGCGATCGATCGTTCCCAGATAATCTTCCGATTCGCTCAGGTCATACTGCGGGTCCCGGCAATTGTCGACGATTCCCACGGGCCGCAAGCCGGCGTTCTGCTTCCGGCGCAGGGTCGCCATGAGATTGACCGCATCTTCACCCGATCCGACCACCAGGGCCGGCTGGGTCCACCAGCGATGGCTCGCCAGCAGTTCGCGGGAACTGCAGCGGAACAACGGGACCAGAATCATGCCCAGAGCCGTGATTCCCAGAGTGAAAACGGTGTGGGACAGACTGAAATGATCGAACGTGAACAAGGCCGCCAGCAGCACCGCGCCGGCCGTCAGTGTTCCCATGACCAGATTGCGCAGCTCGACGATCGGGTTGAGTCCCACCCCGGGATAAAGCCCCAGCAGAGCATAGACCAGCAGATAAACGACTCCGTTTGTCACCAGCTGGCTGCCACTGGGCAACAGATGAAAACTGTTAGCCCCCAGCAGGGTGACCACCGTCGAGGCCAGAATCATGGACAGGGAGAGTCCTACGCAATCCATGACCAGCAAGGGAATTCCGGTACACAAGTTCTGCGCCAGCTGATTCAGGACGGTCGGGGCATGAGCCCGGGGAACCTGCCGCGCACGCTCGCGCTGTCCTCGAATCGGAATGGTCGTCGTCAGGTCATTGCCCAGCGTGGCGGTTTGGGCCACGAGAACAGAACCTCCGACGAATTCCATTTCCGAAGTTCGACTTGCAACACTTGATGACATTCTGGCATCCACCGTGGTTACTTGGCTTGCCCGCCCGGTGTGGTCGACACGGCACCGGTCACCTGGAGTTCCTCAAGGGGATGTGGCACCCCAGTCTCTGTGAAAATCAATTCTTCCCGGAATACTGAGAGATTCCCCAGTCCTACGAAAAGCGCAAATCTCCACTCACCAGTCCCAGCCATCCCAGATTAACTCCCCGGCCTATTCCGTTTCTTCGCAGGTTTTTCTCGCGAAATCCAGTAGTTATCCGGAATTTCCACTTCATTTTCCATCAAATCAATTGGTCCTGCCGCAGAATTGCACACACATACCAAAGTGTCTCTGCAAACCCTAGGCGGTACTCCCGGAACGCCCGCTCATCCCGGCGAGGTTCGTGCCATCCGCCTGTTTCCGGCAGACGACTTCTCAAGGTCCATGACTTTCTGAGAGTGATTCGTCAAAACTCTGACCCGACTCACAGCAAAAAAATCAAAACCGAATCGGGAGTGTTTTCGCCAGAATGACCGCCGTCAACACGGAGATACCGAATTTGGGCAAAAGGAGTCGAATCCATCCCTGCTTGTCTGTCGAATCGGCGTAAGCACCTGTACACACCGACCTTCAGTCTGTTTCAGAAAGCAGCCAGACCTGCATCAAATTGCATCTCTGACCTCCATTCCCGACCCATCCTACAACTGAACAAAAAACCACCTGCAGGGAGTCTTCCATTCTTCCCCCCTGTTTCGTCACCTGCCAGAATCCTGCCGGCGACTTTGGGGGCGCTTTGCAGCGCGTTCTCTTTCTCCTATCGGCTTTGAATAATCGTGCAAGTTGGCAAAATGCAAAGTTTGTATGGATTTTTCCAACTTTTCTTCTCTTTTCCCGCGAATCTGCCCCTCTGGAAAAAGATCGGCTGAAGATGTGCCGTTTGGGTGCAATGTCCCTCAGGCAAATGCAAACAGGAAGATGGGGAGATTTAAAAAAGATGGGTCGACATTCCGGATTAATCGTCTCAGAAGCCTTATTTCCAATAACCGTGCAAATACCGCGAGCGTGAATCTTCCCCACCCGCCGGAAAGGAGGCTTTAAAAAGGGGAAATCTTTTCGTGCAATCCGTTTGGGGACTTTCTAGACTGCACGCCGGATTGGCTGACCTGGCAACGCCTAAGGTCACAAGATGACGCCCTGATTTCTTTTGTCCTGGGCAAACAGAAGGAAACGGAAAAGGGGCACTGCAGGTCAAATTTCAGTGTCGGAATGGCCCCTGTCGACGGGACTCACCCGTCCCAGGGATGTCAAGAGGCTCTTTGTGCAGATGCTCCCGGCATCAAAGGCGTTCGTCGAATTCCAGCAGGAAAATTGACAGAATCCTGTGGTCATCATGACTTTGCCATTCGGGGAGTATGGCGAAGATCAGCTCTGTCCTACATCCCCGAGCACCCTGTTCGCATGGGCCTTCACCGCTATCTCATTCTGACAGGAGCCACTGGCCTGATCGGCCGGTCTCTGCTGACAGATCTGCTCAGATCGAGAATCCCCGTCGCTGTTCTGGCGCGCGGAAATCGCCAGGCATCAGCGGCCCAGCGGATTGAACACTTCCTGAGCTGCTGGGAGCAGCAGCACCAGCGTCGGCTCTCCCGCCCGATCGTCCTGCAGGCCGATCTGGGACAGCCCGGTCTGGGACTCTCTTCACAGGATCGCCACTGGCTGCTTGCCCATGCCGGAAGCGTGCTGCATTCCGCCGCCAGCGTGTCGTTCCGCCCGGCCAGTCAGCATCCCGAGCACGAACCGTTTCGGACGAACGTCGAAGGCACCCGCGCTCTGATTGAACTGGCTCAGGCCGCAGGCGTTCAGGAATTCCATCAGATTTCCTCGGCCTATGCCTGTGGCCTGCGTCGCGGGCGGATTCTGGAAACCGAACTCGATCCCACGCACGGTTTTGCCAACGATTATGAGCAGAGCAAACTGAAAAGCGAGCAACTGCTGCAGACGGCCGGGTTTGCCTCCACGACGATTTACCGACCGTCGATTGTCGTCGATATCCAGCCGGGATCGATGCCGATGAATGACCGCACGGTTTTTTATGCGTTCAGCGTCTTCCAGCTGGTCACGCAGCGGTTCGGAAATATCCCCGGGGCGGAACTCTTCAAGCTGCTGAATCTGACCGGTCAGGAGCGAAAAAATCTGGTGTCGACCGACTGGGTGTCCCGCACCATTACCGGTATCTATCGCCATCCGGAATGTCATGGACGGACTTATCATCTGACCAATCCGCAGGGGACATCCGCCGCAGAACTGCTGGAGTCTTTCCAGCAGGCCGCTCCGCCGCCTGCCGCCTCGTCGAATGTTCCGACCTGGTCGGCCAACAGCTGGGGAGAACTGAACACGATTGTGGAGCAGTTCGTCGAGACTCTGGCCCCTTATTTCCGGGATGACCCTGTTTTCGATCAGTCCCAGCTGCAGGCCGCACTGCAGATCACGGGGGGCAGGCCCTGTCCGGTCTTGAGCCAGACAGCCCTGCAGGCCGCCGCGCGCGAGCAACTGCGTCCCCGCCCGGACCAGCCGCTCCCTTTCGTTTCGACTCTCTGGAGCGAGACCCTTGCCGAATGCAGTGCTGGACAGGAACCGGGCGAGCAGGCTGCAGAAGAAACTTCAGACTGTGATGAGTGCGAAACCGTCCCCCCTGCTCCGCTGCAGTTGACCCTGACCGGTCCCCGGGGAGGCGACTGGGTGCTGAACCGGAATTCCGTGTCCGGAGTCTCGATCACTTCCGGGCGAGCGCAGAATCCGGGAGGCCAGGTTTACGTTCCGGCCACAATCTGGAATCAGCTGCTGTCCAGGCACCTCTCGCTGGAAGAGAGCCTGCAAACCGGGCACCTGCTCATCGAGGCCGATGAGACGGACGAAGTTGTTCAGGAATTGATTTTGATTCTACGTCTCCTCGGAGGCTCCGATGCCATTTCCGCAGATGGTCTGATCCACAATTCCGGGGAGGCGCTGACTCATGGCCACTAATCCCCCCCGTTCCATCCAGTTCCCGCCAGCACAGACCGGAGCGGCTCCCTGGCTGCCGCTGGCGATTGTCAGCATGGACTGCCGGCTGCCGGGTGCAGACAACCTGGAAGCCTATGAGCGGCTGCTGTTTGAAGGCCGACAGGGTTTCGGCGTCATGCCGGCCGACCGATTCGATGCCGAACTGTATTTCGATTCAGAAAAAGGCCAGCCGGGAAAGACCTATACCACGCTGGGAGGCTGTGTCACTCCTCGCCAGCCCGACCTGCAGGCACTCGGTCTGTCTCCCGAACTGGCGGCCCGGATCGATCCGGTGCATCTCAATTTCTGTGAGGTGGCGGTGCGCGCCTGGCGGCGCAGCGGACTCGATCAGTCGTCACAGCCGCTGCGCGATGTGGGCATTTTTGTCGGACACTCCGGAGCGACCCGGCAGGGAGGGCCGTTGAACCTGGCGAGCCATATCGATGAAGGGCTCGACTTCCTCAATGAAGTGTCCCTGTATTCGGAGCTTCCGGCATCGATTCGCCAGCAGATGCTGGCCATGGTGGCCCGCCGCATCCGGGCCTCCCGGCCCTTCCGCTCGCCCGACAGTCTGCCCCGTCTGAATGCCTATACGGCTGCGTCGCTTCCGGCAGAAATTCTCGGTTTGACCGGACCGCGCTTCGTCTGTGATGCGGCCTGTGCTTCGTCCCTGTTTTCCATGCAGCAGGCGGCCCTGGCCATTCAGTTCGGCCGCATTCAGGCTGCCATCGTGGGAGGGGCGACCACCAATGGCGTCGACAATCTGATTCTTTTTTCGCAGTCACAGGCCTGCAGTGCCACCGACTCATGCCCGTTCGATCAGAATGCCAGTGGGCTGATCAGCTCGGAAGGTTATGCCGCGGTCGTGGTGCTTCCATTGCAGGAAGCCCAGCGTCGCCGGTTGCCGATTCTGGGAGTCATTACCGGACTGGGAACCTCTTCCGACGGACGGGGGAAATCCCTGTGGGCTCCCCGGGCCGAAGGTCAGCAACTGGCCATCCGTCGCGCCTATCCCGCTCAGAATCCCCTGCACATCGACTATCTCGAAGCGCATGCCACCAGCACACAGCTGGGCGACGCCACCGAGCTGCAGGCGGTGCAATCGATTCTGGGTTCCGAAGCCGGCAAAGATTCCCTGCTGATCGGCAGTGCCAAGTCCAACCTGGGGCACACCCTGGAAACTGCAGGGATCGCCGGACTGGTCAAAATCCTGCTCGCCTTCCGGCGGGGAGAAATCCCGGCTTCTCTCGGCTTTGAGTCTCCCAATCAGGACTTCGACTGGGAGCAGGGAAAAATTCAGGTGGTCGCCCGGCGACGTCCCTGGCCGGCCGGGTCCCGTTCGCGCCGCTCGGCAGTCAGTGCCTTTGGAATTGGCGGGCTGAATGCTCACCTGGTCGTCTCACAACAGGCCGATGATCAGGTCATCGCGGCTCCGGCCGTGTTCCCGACCAGTCTGAAGTCAGAACCGATCGCCATTGTCGGTCGCGGGGTCGTGCTGCCGGGGGCATTCAATCTCGGTCAGTTTCAGGCCCTGCTGGCCAGTGGGCAGAGCATGATTGGCCCGGCTCCGGCCGATCGCTGGCGCCCCGGAACCGGTCTGCATCAGGGACGCGGACCGCGCGCCTATGCCGCGCAGACCAACAGCGGGGGATTCATCCGGAATTACAACTTTGATGTGCAGCAGTTCCGGATTCCGCCCAAGCAGATGCAGCAGTCCAATCCCATTCAGTTGATGCTGCTGGATGCCGTGACCCAGGCCATTGGCGAAGCCGATGGCGGTCAATGGAATTTCGATCGCCAGCGTGCCGGCGTGGTGGTGGGAACGATTTTCGGCGGAGATTTTGGAACCCAGCTACAGCTGGGATTGCGTCTGCCGGAAATCTCACGCGAACTGCGCGCCGAAATGACCGCGCACGGAGTGCCGGCCGCACGACAGGCAGCCATTCTCAAAGAGTACCGGCAACGGGTGCTCAAGGCCCGGCCTGCCCTGCTGGATGAAACCGGCAGTTTTACCGCCAGCACGCTGGCCTCCCGTATGGCTAAGACATTCGACCTGATGGGCGGGGCCTGCGCCATCGATGTGGACAATGCCTCGGGCGTTGCCGCCCTGCAAATGTGTGCCGACCAGCTGCGGCTCGGCAAATGGGATGTCGCTCTGTGCGGAGCCGCTGAGCGCTGCATGGATCTGACCCGCTTCGAACAGCTTTCCTTCACCGACGAACTTGTTCAAAGCGGTCGGGCGGAAGACATTCCAGAAGACCTGCGGCAGGTTCTGCCCGGGGAAGGGGTCGTCGTTCTCATCCTGAAACGGCTCAGCGATGCCCTGGCCCAGGGGGCTCCCCTGTATGGCATCATCGAAGACATCACGCAGGCCAATGCCTCCCCGCTCCCTCCCGGTCCCCGTCCCCGTCAGGATGATGCCGGTCTGGTGCGTCAGATTGGTTATCTGAACGGAGCCCAGAGTCTGGTCCGCATCGTCAAACAGACTGTCCTGTGGGACTCTGAATCGAAAGTTCCCGGCAAGACTGCCCTTGCAGGCTGCCAGACATTGAATATCGTGAGCCGCACAGAAGACGACCTGAATTATCAGCTGCGGCTTTCGGCTCCCCGTCACACGATCAACGCCGTTCCGACAGTCCCGACTTCTGAAAAACCTGTGTCCGCAGGCCCATCGTCTCCATCCATGCGAACATCCTCCCCGTCCGAGGCGTCTCCGGAGCCTCGCAGAAAGCCGCACTTGTCTGCGACCGATCCACATTCCGACATGGCGACAATCAAAACCGCAGCAGCTGGACTGACCGCGTCCCGGCTGTTCCGTTTTTCTTCCCGTCACGACAATCAGTTTGAGGCCCGCCTGCAGCAGGTCCTGGCCAATCCGGCCGGGGAATTTTCCGCACCGGAAGCCTGTTTCACACAGCAGGACTGCCAGCGTGCCACGGTGCTGGCCGAGTCTCCTGATCAGCTGACAACCCGGGTGAAGGCACTGCTGCGCCAATGGCATGCCGGACGGCGGAACGGAGTCTTTGAAACGGAACGCTCCATTCTCTGGCGGGCCCGGTCTCAGGCAGTCCGCACGGCCTGGTGCTTCCCGGGTCAGGGCTCCCAATACACCGGCGAGCCGGCCAGCGTACGTGACTCGTCTGTGGTTCAGCAGGCTCTGCAGCAGTTCGATGCCGCTCTGCAGCAGCAGGGACTGGCTCCCCTGCTGCCGGCCCTGTCACGCATGAATGAACTGCAGCATGACGTCTGGTGGAATCAGGCCTGGGTGCTGGGACTGAGCCTGGCCATGGCCGAAGACGTGCGTCAACTGCTCGGACCGCCAGATGTGGTTCTGGGACACAGCTTCGGAGAATATCCCGCTCTGGTCACGGCCGGAGTCCTGACTCCCGAGCAGGTGGTCCGCATGGTCAAATGCCGCGCCGATGCCGTCGTCATGCTGGTCCGCAATCCGGGACAGCTGATCTCGGTGCGCGGCCGGCCCGGGGAAGTGGAAGCGCTGCTCCGAACGGCCGGAGTCCCGGCAGTCACAACACACTACAACGCTCCCTGCCAGACAGTCATTGCCGTCGATACCGGCGACACCGAGGTTGTCCGGCACCGGTTGAACAATGCCGGCATGGCTTCGGTCGTGGTGCCGGTCCCCGTGGCCTATCACACTCCGCGCCTGTTCGAAGCCGGACAGATGCTGCAGCAGAATTTTCAGGGAGAACGCTTCTTTCCGGCCCGTTGCGGCGTGATTTCGACCTCCACCGTGCGCTATCTGGTCGAACCGGACGACCTGCGGACCAATCTCGTGCAGCAGATGACCCATCCGGTGCTGTATGTTCCGGTAATTGAACGCCTGCTGAAAGATGATGTCGGCGTGCTGATCGAGACCGGCCCGAACCAGATTCTGAGCCGGTTGAATCACGAAATCATCGGTGATCGGGCTCTGTGCCTGAGCTATGACATTCCCGGCCGCCCGCATTCCGAACGTCTGCAGCTGCTGCAGGCCGTGCGGGAAATTTCCGCTCCGGCTCAGGGCGTTTCATCCCAGAACCTCCCGGCATCTGCGACGCTGCGGCAGCATTCGGCCTTCGCCGTTCCGGGGGCGACACATCCAGCGACATCTGCTCCGGCAGCACCGGTCGCGCCGCCGGAAGTGGAAATCATCGACCTGCGCAAACCGTCCCGGCAAAACGGTGCCCCATCTCCCGCCGCCCCCAGGGCCCGGCCTGCGAACAGGGCCGCTCCGACCGGTCCGGGTGTCTCACCTTCAACGCTCCCAGTGCCGCACAACGGTCTGGCGGCTTCCGCGTCGGTGACGTCCCGCCTGGATGTCTCGGCACTGACATCGCCCGGTTCTGCCGAGGTCGCCGCCGAGGTTACCGCTGATAAGGAAGAACTGCTGCAGTTCCTGAAGACTGTAGTCGTCGATCTGACCGGCTACAAACCGGAGGTGATCGACTTCGATGCGGATCTCGAAGCCGATCTGGGCGTCGACAGCATCAAAAAAGCCCAGGTGGTCGGCGAAATGGCCGAGCACTATGAACTCAACGTCGCTCCCAGTGGGGTCAAGCTGAGCGATTTGACCACACTGAATCACATTGCCGAACTGGGTGCCACAGCGCTGCAGAGCCAGTCCGCCGGGCACTGTTCTGCCGGTGCCGGGCACTGTTCTGCCGATGACCGTAACGGGAAAGCACATCCGGCCGCGACTCCTCTGTCCGACAGTGCCCCAGCGACTCAACCCACGACTCCCCCCGCAACTCATTCCCCATTGAATCCGGCACTGGCTGAGATCGCGCCGGCAGGACCGGTGTCTGGACCGGCACCGGGATCGGTCGGAGGAAATCACACTTCTGCCGGACAGATGCTGCAGACGACTGCCGCTGCCCAGATGCCGGCTTCGGCTCCGTCACTGGAAAACAGCGACGCCGATGGCGCGCCGTATTTCGATCTGGAATCCGTTCAGCAATTCCTGGTGGATCTGGTCGTCGACCAGACCGGCTATTCGCCGGACGTCCTCGATCTGGACGCCGATATGGAAGCCGATCTGGGGATTGACAGCATCAAGCAGGCGCAACTGCTGGGAGAAGTGCAGCAGCAGTTTGAAATTCAATACGTCCCCGGCAAAAAGAACTCGCTGAGCAGCTTTTCCACACTGCGTTCCATTCTCAACTATCTGGCCGAAGTGATTCCGCAGAATGGCTCCACTTCATTCCGTGTCAGTGTTCCGGAAAATGGGTCTCTGCATGCCGACTCTCCGGCAGCGGATGAAACCGGGGACGTATTAAAAAAAAACGGTTCTGAGTCCCTGGTTTCCGGGCTGAAATCCGCCCAGACCAACGGTCATCATGCGGCGGTCCCGCCTGGTTCCAATGGCATGGCCCTGCACCGCGAGGGAACCGGAAAAGTCCGCGGCCTTGCGCCGGACGACACCATTCCCGACGACTGGAAGGCTCTGTTTGTCCGGCAGTCTCCAACCCAGGCTCCGGATGCCTGGCAACAGGGACGACGACGGGGAGCCGAACATCGTCAGATTGTCCGGGCGGCCCTGCGTCTGCTGAATGATCTGCTGCCCGAACCGGGCGGCTCTGCTCCTCCCGACCAGACGGGCCACGAACCGGACGAAGAACTCGCCGGACTCGCCGCCGGGGCCGGCGTGACCTATGAATCAGTCCGCTTCGCATCCGCACATTTTCACCGGGCCCAGGCCGAATCGCCGGTACAAGTTCCTTCCCGCCCCGTCGAAGACGACTCCCTGAGTACGGACGCCCCGGCTTCGGCCGAAGTTCGCCCGGTTCCGCGTCTGGCCGATCTGACCGGCCATGAAATGCCGACCGGCGAACATTCCCTGCGCTGCCTGCTGCGAATGGTGCCCGCCCCGCAGCGCGAACGCATGCCGGCGGCTCCGCATCTGACTGGTCCTGGCCTGGTGCTGGGTGACAGTGCTTATGCCCGTGAAATCATCCGGCGGTTCGAAGAATGCGGACAGCCCTGCTATCAGGTGCCGGCCACGGCCTCCCTGGCAGAACTGGATGCCGCGCTGGAACGGATCTGGTCGAAGTCGGCCACGCCCCACCTGTTTCTGGCCCCCTCGCACGATGCCGAGGCCCTGCGTTCGATTGATGCCCGACACTGGCAGACTCGGCGCTATCAGGCTCTGGAAGTACCGTATCGGGTGTGCCAGCTCTGGATGCAGCGCTCCATCGATGCCGGCAGCATTGATGGAGGAAGTGTGGTGCTGCTGACGAATCTCGGCGGAGATTTTGGATTCAGCGGCAGCACGGCGGTCAGCCCGGAAGGGGGACTGGCCGGACTGATCAAAGCCATGCTGATCGAATGCTGGATGCGGGGGTATCGCGCGACTCCCATGAAGGTCATCGACATTTCTGCGGAAACCACTCCGGCCCAGGCGGTGCGTGGCATCTGGCGCGAACTGGCTGTTCCCAGCTATGACATGGAAGTGGCCTGTCATGGTGACGAGCGGTATGTCGTGCAGCCCATTTTTCGGCCACTCGATGCGTCGCTGGAAATCCGGCCGACAGCTCCGGAGACCACCCATATCCGCAAAGGAGGAGTCTGGGTCGTCACCGGCGGTGCCCGGGGGATCACCAGTTTTGTCGTGCGTGAACTGGCAAAACGGCACCAGTTACGGCTGCATCTGGTCGGCACGGCCCCGGTGCCTCAACTGACCGATGACATCCGCACTGCGGCGCAGCGCAACCGGCTGAACCTGCGCCGCAAGGTCATGCGGCAGGCCAATCAGCGCAATCAGAACGGCATGGAAGCCTGGCGAAACATGGAAAAAGCCATTGAGATCGATGCCACGCTGCAACAGTTTCGCGACGAAGGCATTACCGTTTCCTACCACAGTTGCGATGTCTCACGGCTCGATTGTCTGCAGGAGACTCTGACAGAAATCCGGAACCTGTCCGGGCCGATTCAGGGAGTGATTCATGGAGCCGGCATCGGTCAGGACGCCCGGTTCGACCGGAAGCGTCCGGACAAAGTCGATCAGTGCCTGCGGGCGAAAATCGACGGCTGTCTGAACCTGATGGATCTGACACGCGATGATCCTCTCGAATGGTTCGTCAGCTTCGGTTCAATCAGCGGACGGTTTGGGGCGAACGGCCATACTGATTATTCCCTGGCCAATGATTCCCTGGCGAAACTGACCGACTGCTATCGCCAGATGCGGCCTGAGGTGCGAAGTGTGACGTTCCACTGGCATGCCTGGGGAGATATCGGCATGGCCACCAAGCCGGAAACCAAGCTGGCTCTGGAGATGATCAATCTGGAATTCATGCCAGCCCGGGAAGGTCTGGCCCACTTCCTGAATGAGCTGGAACAGGGAGGCGAAGAACCGGAAGTGCTGATTACCGATCGGAACTATTTCCGCAAGTTCTTTCCGGTCGACCGGCTGGTGAATGAGACGTCTGCCGTGACGCGCGACTGGTCGACGTTTCCTCTGCTCGACCCCGAAGGCACCGGCCGAAATGCCCAGGCTCCGTTTTCAGTCGAGCTGGATCCCCGGCAGGAACGGTTTCTGAACCAGCATCTGGTGCAGGGCAAACCCACGTTGCCGTTTGTGGTCGCTCTGGAAATGCTGTGTGAAAGTGCCCGACGGACCTCGCGTCAGGCGACCGTTCTGGAAGTCCGCAATCTCACGGCGACCCAGGCGCTGAAGTGGTCGACAGAAACGCCCCGGGAAGTGCGTGTGAACTGCGAATCGGCCGGTTCCGGCCTGGGGGCCGGTCTGTGGCACTGTGAATTGCGTGCCGATCAGCATCGCCGGGATGGACGTCTGGTGGCGAAAGACCGCATGCACTTTCAGGGAGAATTTGAACTCGCCGCTGAACCGGTCCAGCGGCGCATGGCCCGGCCTGACATTTCGAACGCCAACTGGCAGCCGATCGTTTATCTGGAACCGGAAGCCCCGGTTTATCACGGCCCTGACCTGCAGTGTCTGCGCCGGATCGCCCTGCAGCCGGGTGCTGCCATCGGCGAGATTTCGGCTTCGTCCACCGTGCAGCTGGGCGGAGGCCAGCGGCCGACGTTTGGCTGGTCGGTGAACTGCGCCGCCATGGATGCCTGTCTTTATGCTGCCGCCCTGTTTGCCGGTCACCGCAGCGGAAAGCCGAGCCTGCCGGTCAGCTTCGGTCGAATCCGTTTCGGGCGCCTGCCTGATCCGGGGGAACCGTGCCTGGTGCAGATCCAATGGGTGAAGGATTCCCCGCAGGGCATGGTACTGACATTCCAGCTGATTGGACTCAACGGAGACCTGCTGCTGGACGTGCATGACTATCTGGTCGGATGGCTGAGCCTGCCCTAAACCATGTTCATGGTTCTGGTGCAGGCGAATGGGCGCGATTCCCCGCATGAAGGCCCATTGGATCGCCTGCAGAACACTGAAGCCCCATTCCGAAATGGCTCGAGTGCCTTGTCAACTTTGAAAATGCGGGGCGGTCAAACCGTCAAGTCCGACAATTGAGGACTCTGCATTGAGACACCTCCCATTTTTCGAGTAGACGATGCACGAGTCCGGCCGCCGGGCAAGGAATCCCGGCGAGCTTTCCTGACACGCAGAAACAGAGCCTGCCCCTGGGCCCCGACTGCAGGGTGACTGTGAGCCATGTATCAGACACCGACATCATTGACTCCTCCCCTGCCTCCGCAGGCTTATTACGATCCGGATTTTGCCGAGCGTGAACGCCGCGCCGCCTTCATGCAGGCGTGGCATCTGGTGGCCGTCCAGTCTGATCTGGCCAGAGAAGGCCAGTTTGTCGCTCTGGAACTGTTCGGCATTCCGCTGCTCGTGCGCAACTTCAACGGCGAACTGGTCGCCCTGCGAAACGTGTGCGCGCACCGGCAGTCGATTCTGGCCCGCCAGCCGAAAGGCTGCAGCCCGACATTGAAATGCCCTTATCACGGCTGGGAATACGGGGCCGATGGACGCACCCGCAAACTGCCGGGCGCATCCAACTTTCCCAAATTTCAGCATCAGCAGTATTGCCTGGACAAATTCGCCGTCGAAACCTGCGGGCAGCTGGTGTTTGTCCGGTTCAGCTCCACCGGGCCTACACTGCGAGAATGGATGGGCGAACGCTTTGACACATTCGCCACATGGTTTTCATCCGAGAAGTTCGAATGTTCCATGTCCTGCCGGTTCGATATCGATGCGAACTGGAAAATTCCGGTCGAAGGCTCCCTGGAGAGTTATCACATTCCGTGCGTTCACCCGAAGACGTTTCACGAAGACCCCGGCGAGAAGCCGAGCACTCACTATTTTTATCCGGAAGGAACCTCATTTCAGACGGTCTTTCTGGCTCCCCGCTGGATTGATCGCCGGCTGCGTGACACCGAACGGTTCATCCTGGCCCGACTGAGCGTCCCCTATACTGGTGACTATGACCACCATCACGTCTTTCCGCACCTGCTGATTTCGCGCACCGACTCCCTGAGCGTGGCGCAGGTGGTTTATCCGATCGATGCCAATCACAGTTTCACCATGGCCATGCAGGTGGGGGTCAAACCGGCCCGTCCGAATCCTGTGACCACGCTTCTGGCCCGGTCCTGGGGAAAGTTCACGGCCTGGCTGACCCGCACAATTCTGGCCGAAGACCGCGATATCTTTCCGGCTGTGCAGGCCGGAGTGCGCGGGGCGAGTAAAACCGGCATTCTAGGGCGTTGCGAAGAACGCCTGCATGCCCTGCAGAAATACATTCACGATCGTATTCAGCAGGCTGAAGCCAAAGCCGCAGCCGGCATTTCAGACACGATCCCGAACACACCAGAGTTGCCGACAGCAACACTGCCCTCCAGCGAGGTCTGCCATGATTGAAATGAAAGGCCAGGTCGCCCTGATCACAGGCGGATCCCGGGGAATCGGACGGGCCTGCGCCCTGAAACTGGCGGCCTGTGGAGTCGACGTGGTGGTGAACTTCCTGTCCTCGAAAGATCAGGCCGCCGAAACGGTGCGCCTGGCGCAAGAGTTCGGCGTGCGAAGTGTCGCCGTCCGGGCGGACGTTTCGGATGCACAGGAACTGTCGGCCGCGGTCGATTTCGTGGCCGAACGGTTCGGTCGTCTCGACATGATTGTCAGCAATGCCGCGGCAGGCGGCTTCAAACCGCTGATGGCGGTCACGCCCGGCAACTGGGATGCGGTTTTGCGGCACAATGCCGCCCCCCTGCTCTGGCTGGCGCAGGCGGCCGCCCCGGTCATGCGCGAACGCGGCGGCAGAATTGTCGCGGTTTCGAGTCATGGATCGATCCGCGCATTTCCGAACTATGGAACAATTGGAGCGTCCAAAGCCGCGCTCGAAAGTCTGGTACGGCATCTGGCTTTCGAACTCGGCCCCGAGGGGATGCGATTCAACTGCGTGATGGCAGGCATGGTGGCGACGGAAGCGGTCCGCTCAATGCCGCATAGTGCCCAGATCCTCAAAATGTCACAGGACCTGATGCTGATTCGCGATAAAGTTCTGGAACCGAAGGATGTCGCCGATGTGGTGGCCTTCCTGCTCAGTCCCTGGAGTGACAAAATCCAGGGCCAGACCATTGTCGTCGATGGAGGCATCAGCATTCGGGTGTAAGGGGCCGGAGAATCATGTCGCATCCAATTGGGAACCCGTTGCAGGCACCGGACGAAGCAGCCGCCTCGCCGGCACTTCCTGCTGCGCTGCCGGAAGATCTGCCGGTCGTTCCGCTCGAACGCTTTCTTCAGCGGTCCGATGCCCCGGGCGCTCCCATGGTGTTTCGGGTCCTGTTGCGTTTTGACGGAACCTATCGTCGTGACCTGCTGACTCAGGCTTTCGATATTGCCATCCGGCGTCAACCTCTGCTGATCAGCAGACTGACCAATCGTGGCAATGGACTGGTCTGGCACCCGGCCGATCAGGTGCCGGTACTGAGCTGGGAAACTCCCGAGTCTCCAGAGACTGATCTGAGCCGGATGGGCATTGCCCCGCTCGATCTTTCGTTCAGACCAGGAGTCCGGGCACGGGTCTTTGAAGTCGATCAGGGAATCACCATTCTGCTCGACATCAATCATTTGTGCTGTGACGGACAGGGAGCCCGGCAACTACTGGGGGAATGGTTCGGCGTTTACGACCAGTTGCTGACTGGTTCTCCAGTCAAACTGGTCACTCTGAAGCCGCAGGAACTGTTGAATCGAGCCCAGTATCGTCAGCCGACACCTCCCATCGGACTGTTTGAAGGTCTGCGCAATTTCTGGCTGACAATTCGCGGGCGGACCGTGCATGTGCCAGCCAGAACTTCGACACAAGTCCACGACTGGACGACCGACCATCTGCGCGAAGTGGTGCTGTCGGTCGAAGAGACAAAACGACTGCGAAAACAGCTGAAGCAGGCCCGCTGCAGCGTCAATGACATCGGGCTGACCTCTTCCTTTCTGGCCTTCGCCGAGATCTTTCCCGAATTGTGCCACCGGGACTTCATCACCATTCTCAACCCGACCGATCTGCGCTGGCCCAGTGACCTCAAAACACCGGCCTGCAATCGTGTCGGCGTGACGTTTATCCGGCGACGGCGGCGTGACTGGAACTCGGGCATGCACCTGCTTCAGACCATTCATGCCCAGTTGAAATACGTCAAGAAGCGCTATGTGGGAGCCGAATTCCTGCGGGGGCTGGCCATGACCGAATCGAGTGCAGGCCTGCAGGGCTGGCTCGAACGTCGCGGATATTTCCGTCCCACCCTGCAGTTCACCTGCTTGGGCGATACCACGCGAGCCATGCATTATCGCTATCCGATGGTCGACGGAGTGATCAACTTTCAGGGGGCGCGCCTGCAGCGGATTTCCGGCTTCATGCAGACCGGAACCTATCTGCCGATCAGTCTGGCCGCATGCGAAACCAACCAGCGGCTGGCCTTGACCGTGCATGGACGCAATGCCTTCGTCAGTGCCGAACAGACCGAACGCCTGCTGAATCTCATGGTACAGCAGATGATGCAGCTGGGTGAGCTGATGGCCTCCGAACCGTCACCACCACAGGCCCCTGACGAACAGGAGTCCGCGACCGATGAGCCCGGCGAACTTCCCTGACCACCGTCCCGACTCCCCGCGCACTGGCCTGCAGCAGGCAGACTTGCAGCAGGCAGACTTGCAGCAGGTAGACTTGCAGCAGGCAGAGACGCTGCACACAGACACACAGCTCTGGCTCGTCTCCCTGGGCAATTGCCCGGACGATCCCCCGTTGCAGGCCCTTTCTGCAGCGGAGCTTCAGCGCGGAGACCGCTATCGGACGGCAGCCAGACGCCGGCAGTTCTTCTGGACTCGCGTCCTCGGGCGCGAGGTTTTCTCGGCCAGCCTGGGAACAGCCCCCGACCAGATTCTCTGGTCCGTCTCCGGGCCCCCCTTCATTCAAGGGCCAGACCTTCCCCGAACGCTGCAGGTCAGCCTGTCTCATACAGGCAACACTCTGGCCATCGCTTTGACGCACCGGCAGGAGCAGCTCGGAATCGATGTGGAAACGGAAGATTCTCTGCACAACCCGTCCGCACTGCTGCAGGCAGGCTTCACCGTGCAGGAACGGCAACTCATCATGAATCTGCCGGCAGACGAACAGGCCCTGGCTCTGCTGCGGCTGTGGACGGCCAAGGAAGCCTGCCTGAAATCGGAGTGCCGTTCCCAGCCGACACCGATTCAGCAATTGAACCTGTCTGCGTTTCTGCAGAGTCATTCGCACGAGCAGAGCCGCTCTCTAAAGATGTTTTCCGTCCCGGTCACGGCCATCCCGGGAGAGGAGCCAGAGAAGGACGGCTCTGTTCGTCTGATCGCCTTTTCCGCGACCTGGAATGAATCTCCGGCGCTGCCCCCGTGGACGCTGACTCCTTGCCATCAGACAGGGGTTCCCCTGATCGGGGTTCTGGCCTTGCGGTCGCCGGCCGATGCCTCGAAACCGGCGCCCCGGCAGTTTCAGTTCTCTTCATCAGACGACACCTGTGCCGGCCTGCTGACCACTCTGCACCGGCTGGGGGCAGTCGCCCGTTGTTTTCGGCTCGCACACGATTGAATTCCGTGGTGAAACCTGAAGCGACGACTGAATTCATCGGGCAGCGACCGGCCTGCGCCCGCGAATTCAACAGCTGTCTGAGTGTTTTCCTGCTTCGAAATTTCAGGGGAGCCCATTTTCATGATTCTGGTGCGGGCGACTGGGCGCAATTCACCGCAGGAATGCCCCTGTGACCGCCTGCGGAACACTGAAGACCAATTCCGGAATGGCTCGAGCCCCGGCGTCAGAGGCCTGCCTGTGTGAAGAATTCAATTTCTCAAAGGACGCGATTGACAGAGCCGTACCTGGCCTGCCATGCTCCAGCTCTTGGCCATTCCCGTCATTTTTTGCCGAAGAAAACGCTGTTTCACGACTTATGAAAGCTCTCGCAGTCAGACCTGGTGTTCCCGACAGTGCCTATGTTGCGGAGATTCCCGAACCCCGCGTGAGTGATGTTCCCGATGGCCGGGGAGTGCTGATTCGCACGCTGCAGGTGGGAGTCGATGCCACCGATGCCGAAATCAATGCCGCGCTCTATGGCAATGCCCCTCCGGGCGATAGCCATCTCGTGCTCGGCCATGAAGTGTTTGGCGTGATCGAAGCCGTGGGACCGAATGTCACCCAGCTTCAGCCAGGGGATTACTGCACCTGCACGGTGCGCCGCCCCGGCCCGACGCTGTATGACAAAATCGGCCGGAATGACATCACCAGCCACAGCGAATACTATGAACGGGGAATCAACCTGCTGCACGGGTTCATGACCAGCCAGTTCGTGGATGATGCCGAGTTTGTCGTCAAGGTTCCGACCGGCCTGAAACATCTCGGGGTGCTTTCAGAACCGGCCAGCGTCTGCGCCAAGGCGATCGAGCAGGCCTACCTGGCGCAGCAGCGTCTGCAGGTGTGGAAACCCCGGCTGGCATTCGTCACCGGATCCGGCCAGATCGGCCTGCTGACCACCATGATGCTGCGCCTGCGAGGCCTCGAAGTCTATACTTTGGGACGCACCCCTTCTCCAGGGCTGAAGGCCGACATCATTCATGCCTATGGCGGGAAATACATCAGCACCCGGGAAAAGCCGATGGGCCAGCTGGTGCAGGAGGTCGGGCAGCCGGACCTGATCATCGAAGCCACCGGATCGAGCCAGGTCGCCTTCGAATGCATGGAACACCTGAACCGCAACGGGGCCATGGTCTGGACCAGCGTCACCGGAGGACAGCGCCGGATCAGTGAGTTTCCGGCGGACAAAGTCAACCTGGAATGGGTGCTGGGCAACAAACTGCTGCTCGGTTCGGTGAACGGAAACCGCGATCATTTCGCCCAAGGACTGTCCGATCTCGCACTGGCCGAAGTGATGTTTCCCGGCGTCACCTCCCGACTGTTAACGACGCCGATTGACGGATTCGACGATCCGGCCGGTGTCATGCGCGAACTGACCGAAAACAAAAATGCCATCAAGGTGTTCGTCCACATCGCGGCGAAGTAAACGGCTCCCCTGCCGTACCGGATGATGACCGATGTCAGACGACCGGCCTGAATTTGCCTTCATCGACTGGATCGCCCGGCACTCTCTGCCCCGGCCGGAAGTTCGACTTGGAATCGGCGATGATGCCGCGGTTCTGAACACGTCGGGACAGGACTGGGTTCTGACCAAGGATGTCATCACATCCGGGGTCCATTTCGCCCCGGAAACACCGCCTGAGCTGATCGGCCGCAAGGCACTGGCGGTCAACCTGAGCGATCTGGCGGCCATGGCGGCCCGGCCGTGCGCCGCATTCATCGGCATCGTTCTGCCGAAGTCCTGGAGCCGGTCCCAGGCCGAACAGCTTTATCAAGGTCTGTTTGACATGGCCCGGCAGTGGAATGTCGCCATCGCCGGCGGCGACACCAACAGCTGGGACGGCCCGCTGGTTGTCAGCGTGACGCTCACCGGTCTGGTGCCTGAGAATCAGGCCGTCACCCGAACCGGCGCGGTCCCGGACGATGTAGTTCTGATCACCGGACCAGTCGGGGGCTCATTGCATCGCAATCGGCATCTGCAATTCATCCCCCGGGTGAAGGAAGCCCTGCAGTTGCGCAGTGCCTGCGAAATCCATGCGATGCTCGACATCAGCGATGGTCTCGCCAGCGACCTGTTCCATCTGATCGATGCCAATGGACTGGGCCTCACCCTCACGGGCGCGGCCATTCCGATTCATGCCGATGTGCCGGAATCGCTTTCCACAGAAGCCCGTCTGCAGGCGGCGCTGAACGACGGTGAAGATTTCGAACTGCTGCTGTGCCTCGATTCTGCGACAGCCGACAGACTGCTGGCAGATCCGCTGCCAGGGATCGATCTGTTCCCGATCGGCAAAATCACACGCGAACCGGGAATCCGTCTGAACTGGAACGGAAGGCCCACCCCGCTGCCGCGCGGCGGCTGGTCGCATGCCTTCGGCCCTTAGAGTGGCGTCGTCAATGTTGTCTCGCGCCGATCTTGATCAACCCCTGCGAATTCAGGCCCGAACAGGACAGAACACCGGCCAGACTGGTCTCAAGCTGTCGGCTTTTGCCGGGGGCTGTGCAGCATGCCGTGAATGAGATTTCCTCAGAGTTCGACGCACCAGCCAGATCGAAACAGATGTTCTTCTGAATTTCCGGGCACGGCGCGTGAGCGAATGCAGTGCCCTGCGTCTTCAGCGGGCATGTCTTTTCCGAACAGCAATGCCGGCGGGACTGAATCCCGCCGTTCAGAATGGGGATTTCGCACTCATTCAATGTGTTGCGATCCATCATGTATTGCAACCACCGAGCGGCGGAATTGAGTTCCGCTGTCTTCCGGGTACGGTCACGCGGAACAGTCAGACCAGAAAAGCTCAGCCTGACTGATATCTTTTCAGAGCATACGAGATTCCCCCCAGTAGCGCAGCCCAGGCCAGAAGTCCGGAAAAATAACCGTCGATCAGAATCTCATGAGAGATGACTTCATAGAGAAACAGCACGCCCCATGTCAGCAGGCACACAAATGCCATGGTGAGCGTGAACAGAAACAACACTCGTACGATCACGTTTTTATCAATCAGAAATTGCATGCCATCCTGCGGTGCAGTTGTTCATGCGCCATTTTCCCGGCTCACAGAACCGGGGCACGCGGCCAGTGATGAATGGCGTCTTCCGGGTGCCGATCATCTCTCGCGGCCAGTCACGCTACAGAGTTTTCAGATATTCCAGCACCGCGGCCTTCTCCTCTTCACTCAATGCATCCGGATAATCGTGCCCGGCCGCACTCTTTCCTGAAACCCGCGTCTCGAAGTATTCACGCCGTTCCCGGGGATTCGTGACCGCTGGGGGAACCTGCTGCAACTCTTCCACAACAAAGCCGGCCCGCTGCTGGTCATAACCATCTTCGCTGGTATTTCTCCACACGACAGGCCGCTGATCCGGGTGCAGAATGTGCCACAGTGTGGGGACAGACCCGTTGTGAAAATAAGGAGCCGACGCCCAGATGCCATCCAGCGGCGGAGCCAGATAGCCCTGTGTTTCGAGAATCATTTCATCGGCTCCATAATGAGCGAACCACGATTTCCCGAACATTGCCCGATCCGACGGCAGAATGGAATGAAACCGGACAGGGTCTGTGCCGATCTCATCAATTTCGACCACCCGGTTGGGATACGTTTCGTTCTTCCCATAAGTTCCATGGCATTCCGCACAATGCTGCAGAAAGACCTGTTCCCCCCGGCGAACCAGCCCGGCATCCATCGAAAAAGGATACCGCGGGGCCTGAAGCGACAGCAGATAAGTTTCGATATCTTCGAAGTCCGCTTCCCATTCCCGGAACTTTTCAGGCCCGTTTTGCCGGACCAGCATAAACTGCATCAGGCTGCGATGTCCCCGGGGAATATAAGCATCGGTATACAGATACTTCTTCTTGCGATAAATCCACCACGCAGGCGCATCCATATCGTGATGAACGAAGCGGGGCAGAGTCACCGAGCCCAGGCTCCGGATGTTCAGATCCTGATCGCGAAACGCCATCAGCAGAATGCCAAACGTCACCGCATTCGTCGTTCCCCGACTGGTGCCCAATGGAAGAACAACAGACGCCTTCTCCATCCGGGTGAGCCCTGAGCCGGGGAAATGGGCCATGCGTGTTTCACGCATCTCTTCACTCAGGGTCTGCAGTGCATAACGGGCATTCGGAAGCCCTGGCACAGGTTTCCCCAGCAGATTTCCCCCATGACAGGACAGACAGTTCATTGTCCATGTCCCATTCTGACTGACGACATATTGCAGCGGAGCAAATTGCGCCTGGCTGTCCTCTTCCCCTGGACGCACAGTCAGCCCGTAACGGGAAAAAATCAGATGCCGGCGTTCCAGCGGAGTCGCCGCTTCCGCCTGCGAACGGAGCGGTTCCGGCCAGACCTTCCAGACCTGGGACAGGATCTCTTCATTGAAATCGGCCGGCAGATAGGCCTTTTCCGTCAGAAAACGATAGCCTCGTTCCGCGTCCCCTCCCTCCGCAAACACACACAACACAAAAGAGCCCAGGAGAGCCAGAACCAGCCCTGCCATCACTCTGGCCCCTTGGATCTGTATCAGACGCTGCATCATCCCCACCTGCCCACAACTTTCCGTGCCGCGACAAACGCTGCTCAATCTATGAAACGTTCTTCGCCGCATGTTTTCTGTCCCGGGAGTTGGGATCGCGAACCAGTCCCGGAGTGACATCCACATCGAGTGGAGCGAACTGTCCGGCCCGATAGTGTTCCCAGGCGATTGCCCCCATCGCTGCGTTGTCGGTGCATAACGACAAGGGGGCAGTGTGCACCTGAATGCCGGTCTCATGCGACAGTCTCTGCAGACTTCCCCGCAAGGCCTGATTGGCAGCGACCCCTCCGCCGATGCACAGATGACGATATTTTTTCTGCCGAAGCGCCTGCCGGCATTTGCCAACCAGGACCTCGACGACCGCTGCCTGAAAGCTGGCGGCCAGATCGGCAATGCGCTGCGGAGTGAGCGGCGGAGGAGGCTGCTTCGCATTCGGTTGCCCGAACGCGGCATAACGCAGGGCCGTTTTCAATCCACTGAAACTGAACGCCAGCCGGTCTTCGTGCAGAAACGATCGCGGGAAATCAAAGGCCTGCGGATTTCCGTCGGCCGCCACGTTTGCGATGTGCGGGCCCCCGGGATAAGGGAGCCCCAGCAGTGCGGCCGCCTTGTCGAAAGCTTCCCCGGCCGCATCATCGATGGTGGAGCCGATCAGCTGATAAGAAATCGTGCTCTGGCAGTCATACAGATTGGTATGGCCTCCGGAAACAACCAGTCCAATCGCCGGAAAGATGTCCTGTCCGGCCTGCATGCGGCACGCATACAGATGGGCATGCACATGATTGACGGCGATCAGCGGTTTGTTCAGCGCCATGGCCAGGGTTTTGGCGGCCGTCACCCCGACCAGCAGTGATCCCACCAGCCCGGGTTCGGTCATCACGGCCAGCGCCGACAGGTCGGTGAGTTTCGCCGATGCTCGCTGCAGCGCCTCATCGATCACCGGCAGAATCCGTTCCAGATGGGCGCGGGATGCGATCTCGGGAACGACTCCACCAAAGCGGCGATGCAGCTCATCCTGGGAGGCCACGACACTGCTCAGCACTTCGCCATCGGCCCGAACAACAGCCGCGGCGGTTTCGTCGCATGACGATTCGATCGCCAGCAGAATCTCCGAGGATTCCGGTGCGGAAACAGGGCGTTGCTGATCTGGCTGGACTGACAAGTTCGAACACTTCCCTCTCGCATGGGCCGCGTTCCGCCACGCGGTGAGTTGCGTTTCAGAGGACGAGACGCGCGCTGCGCGAGCCCGGAAGAGAACAACCTGCTCTAGCCCACGGCGCGGCGGGGGATCTGGAACAGCCGCAAAGAAGAGGACTTCTTCGCTTCCGGCTTGTCTGATTCCTTTTTGCCGGACTCCGAAGTTTCGGCCGGCTTGTCGTCGGTCGGCTTCTTTGCTGCCGGTTCGGCCTTGCCGGAGGAGTCGTCGGACTTTTCCGGAGCCTTCAACTGCTCTTCGATATATTTCTTTGCCGCCTGCAACTGACGATCGACAAAGGTTCCACTGGGAGTTTTGCCGATGATGTCGCGTTCCATCCGGTCTTCCTGGAACTTGCGGGCTTCTTCCAGGCTGAATTCCACCTTGTAGCCGTCATCGGGAGTGACTCCCCATTCGTCGGACTCCTTGGAATCCGGGAAGCGGTGAATGTTTTTGCCGCTGGGACGATGATAGCTGGCAGTGGTGAGCTTCAGCGCGGCCTTGCCGTCTTCCAGATTGATGACGTCCTGCACGCTCCCTTTGCCCCAGCTGCGTTCCCCCACCACGGTAGCGCGGTGATGGTCCTGCAGGCAGGCGCTCACGATTTCGCTGGCGGAAGCGCTGTAATGATTGACGATCACGGCCATCGGAAAACCGGTAAAGGTTCCGAAGCTTTTGGCGCTCCACGAACGAGGAGCGCTGTTGCGGCCGTCGGTGCTGACGATCAGACCCTTTTCCACAAACATATCCGAGATATCCACGGCGGCTTCCAGCAGGCCGCCCGGGTTGAACCGCAGGTCGAGAATCAGACCTTTCATTCCCTGCTTTTTCAGCGATTTCAGGGCTTCACGCACCTCCGCGGCACTGCGACTGGTGAAATGCGTCAGCCGCAGGTAACCGATCTTCTCTTCAGGATCGAGAAACAGATTCCACTTGCCGTCTTTGTCATAAGAGTAGCCCATGACGGTATCGAGCTGAATGAGTTCGCGCTTCAGCGTGAACTTCTGCACGTCTTTAGACTGTGGATGCACAATGCCGACTTCCACCGGTTCCCCCGGCTTGCCGCGCAGCATTTCGACCGAGGCTTCGAGTTCTTTGCCGTTTGGAAAATCCTTCACCGGCTTGCCGTTGATCTCGACCAGACGGTCTCCGGCCTTGATGCCGGCTTCATAGGCCGGGCTGCCAGGCATGGGAGTGACGACTTCAATGGCCCGGGCCTGTCGGTCCCAGTTCACGCGAATGCCCACGCCGCCAAATTCCTGCGAAATGGCTTCGGTGAACTGATCGAGATCTTCCGGAGCGATGTAGTCGGAATAAGGGTCCAGCTCTTCGAGCATTCCCCGCACAGCGGCTTCCACCAGTTTGCGGCGGTCGACCGATTTCACATAGTTCTGATCGATTTCCTGAAAGGTATCGACGAACACCCGCATCAGTTCGTAGTAGTCTTCCTCGACCACTTTTTCAGGCGGGGCGGGTTTGTCTTCTTTGGTCGCTTCCGCGGCGGTCAGCAGAGAGAAACTGGCCAGCATGGCCCCGCATGTCACAACGCCTGACAGCAACCATCTGCAGCGAAGAGGAAAAATCATCCGGCCATCCCTATGCCATGGAGATCTGAAAAAAGCGAATCGCTGATCGATTGTAAGTGCGTCCCAGTAAGGGGGCAAGACGGAGTCAACCGCGCTGGCGGCCACACGGCCGGTTCTTCCCGACGGCAGCATCCTCGGGCCGGTTTCCCGGCCGAAGCGGCACCTGCAGGCCGGCGTTACCGACTCCGTCGGCACAGCCTGCGACTCCGGGCAGACTGTGCCTGTCTTCTGAAACCGTTACTTTTCTGAAACCGCCGGAGCCGCCTGCGACCGGGCATCAATCCGGCGCTGCAGGGTTTCCTGCGTTTCCTTCAGGGCATATTCCAGATAGGTATCCTGATCATACAGAAGTGCTTCGACCGACAAATCGAGCGCGGCCTGAGAATCGAAAAAGCTCAACGCCCGTACCGCTTCCAGACGCACGCGTGGAAACTCATCGTTCACGGCGGCCTGCAGCAGGGGAAGCGGCTGCTGAACCTTATCCTTCTCATAGCTCAGTGCCCGCACGGCGGCGGCCCGCACATGGCCATTGTTCGCAGTGAGCAGTTTTCGCAGCAGCGGTTCATCCAACACCTGCAGCTGCTGCTTCACCCAGAAACCTTCCAGCTGCAGCTCTTCCCGGGCCGGATCAGAGTCCGACAGACCGGCCAGCCATTTGTCGACTGCCGGAAGAACCTCTTTCGGATCACGTTCGCGCAGTTCGCGACGGGCACGATACCGGGTGCGGTCTTCATAGACCTTCAACTGCTCGAGCAGTTCGGGAACACTGGCTCCGGCGATCTTCGGCGGGGTGACCAGCGGATTGCCCTGATAGGAAATCCGCCACACCCGACCATGAATTTTGTCGCGGTTCGGATCACGGATCGAATGCTGCATGTGCCCCACCAGCGGGTTGTACCAGTCGAGAACGTACAGTGCCCCATCCGGACCGAACTGCAGATCGACCGGACGGAAGTTCGGGTCGGCAGAACTGAGCAGCGGCTGCACCGGATCGGCGAAATAGCCTGAACCCTCTTCCCGGATGCGGTATTGCAGGACTCCCTGGAATCCGATGCAGTTGTTGAGCAGGAAGTCTCCCTGCATTTCTTTCGGAAAGTTGCGGCTGCAGACCAGTTCGCATCCGCAAGTGGGACGCCACTGTTTGACCAGCAGGTTTTTCATCCCCGGGTGCTTGCGAGGATGATCGACGTCTCCCGAGAAGGGGCCGGCGATATAGTTATTGCCGCCCGAGGCATCGGCAATGAAGTTCTGTCCCCAGCGATCAAACACATGCCCCCAGGGATTGGCGAAGTTATAGGCCACATAGGTGCCGAACTTTTCTGATTTCGGGTCATAGCGATAAACGGCCGAGTTGGCGTTTCGAGTCACGCCATATGGCGATTCGACCTGCGAATGATGGAAGACCCCTTCGGCGAAATAGAGTTCTCCGCCGGGTCCCCATTCAAAGGCATGAATTCCGTGGTGGGAATCGCCCGAGTCGAACCCATGCAGCACCAGCCGGCGTTCATCGGCCTTTCCGTCGCCATCGGTATCTTTGAGGAACATCAGGTTCGGCTGCTGCGACACATACACGCCGCCGTCGGCCAGTTCCATGCCGATCGGCAGATACAGATCTTCCGCAAAAATGGTCTGCTTGTCGGCTTTGCCGTCATTGTTGGTGTCGGACAGGATCAGCAGCCTGTCATTGACAGGCACGCCGGGCAGATACTGCGGATAAGAGGCATTCGTCGTAATCCACAGCCGGCCGGCGGCATCGAAGGTAAATGACACCGGGTTCTGCAGGTCCGGGAATTCGACTTCCGAAGCATACAGATTCACTTCGAAACCATCGGGAACGGTGAACAGCTTCTTTGATTCTTCCGGCGGATTGATGCTGATGGCCTTGGTGAAGTTGGTTTCGACTTTCACCAGTTCGCCTGTTCCGGAATCGTCAATTTTCGCGGAGACCGGTTTTCCCTGGGCCACATCCCAGATGCGATGGTCGCGGACTTCGGCCATCTTGCGGAGCTTCGCCATTTCGGCCGGGAAGTTCACCACACCAAACGGCTTTTTGCGTCCCCCGTAAATGTAGTAGTCGTTCACGGCGCGATAGTCATAGAAGACCTGCTTGTTCTTTTCGGTCACTTCGCGATGGATATTGGCCAGTAGTTCCGGAGCGAATTTCTGCTGATCGCCGAACAGGGCTTTTTCCAGAATTCCGGCCAGCAGGCGGTCTCCTTCTTCCGTCAGATGGCACCCGTTGATGGTCAGATTCGTTTTCGGGTCGTCGAGCAGTTCTTTCGTGGGGTGAAACAGATCGATAAACTGCACCCCGGCCTGCTCTGCCCCGGCCTTCATGGCCGCGGTATACAGTTCCAGATTCCGGTTGTTGTTCGTCCCGGCCGGAACATGCCGATCGTTCAGGTCTTCATTGGCAATGGGAGAGAACAGAACAATGCGAGGGGGCTGTTTCACCTCGCCGGTTTTATCCTGCAGGGTCGGAACCGTTTTCCCGACCGGGTAATACTGACTGGGATATTTCAGTTCCTTCAACCCGGCCAGAAAGCTGGCCAGATCCTGCTTGAAGGCCGGAAGCCCGGCCGGACCGGCAAAGGATTCATTGAAGCCGAAAAAAGCGAGAATGACATTCGGCTGATGGTCAATCAGAGTGTGACCATGATCCTGAAAATCCAGAGAACGCAGCCGGACCCCGACGGAATCGCCGGACCAGCCCAGGTTACGAACCGTCAGAGACTTGTCTTTCTGCCGGGCCTGCAGACGAGTTTCGAAATTGTTGAAATACTGCAGCCGTTCAGCCGTTGCCCCCCCGATAATGACCACCTTGTCACCTGGGGCGAAGGTCACCGTCTCGGCCGCAGCCAGGGAATGTGTTCCCAGAGCCAGACAGAGCAACAGAAGCGGGGCGCAGCGGGCAAGATGTGGCATCGTGTGGTCCCAAAAAAACAGGTGGGTCGCCAGGAAACAGGTCCGCGTGACACGAAATGCCCAAACTGCCTGCCAGACAGGCAGTTCGAAACACGGTCAAGGGCGGGAGCCTTGCGGCAATGAGTGACCAGTCCCCTCCGATTGGCAACAATTCGGCAAAATCTGCCGTTGGCGGATGGATTTCGTTTTATTGTGGCGAACCGGGAACCGATTGTAAAACGTCAACGTTCATTGAAATGTTCTGACGGCACGGAATTCATGAACTCGGAAGCAGTCACCTCTCCCCGATCAGGAATCTCTGGACAACCTGTCAGGAGAGCTCCCATTGGAGCCGCCTGCCGAGGGGGCCTGCTGTTGCCGGCCCTGGCCGGGGCGGGCATCTGCCTGGGAACGCTGCTCTGGTCCGTCTGGCGCGGGCCGGCCGACGCTGCGCATGTCCCGGCCGCGAATTCCCCCGCCGCAAAGGTCCCCCTGCGGCCGCCGTTTCTGCTGCCGGCCCCGGTGGCCGATTCTTCCCTTTCCAGGCAGCCGAATTCCAGCTCCGACGAGCAGACTCCGCCTGTCGTTCTAAAACAGCTCGCCCCGTATGTCGGCAAATGGACATTCGATGACCCCAACCTGCAGCGCTCCATCGAGATGCGTCCAGACGGCACCGCCTCCTTGCATGTGAAACTGGGATGGATTCCCAGTCTGCTCTATGGCAAAGAACTGACGCTGGAATTGAAATGGAACGTCGAAAAGGGGGTTCTGACACAGGTCGTGACCGGGGGAACCCCGGAAGCCAATGTGCAGCGACTGCTGAAAGACTTCGGTCGGGAACATGAATACCGGATCGTCCAGCACTCCCCCACCGATCTGGTGCTCGAAACGATCCCGCCGGATGAAGTCCATCACTGGAAATGGGTGCCGGGCCAATAAGGTTCAGAGGGGACGTCGGCTGTCGACGTGTTCCGGCTGGAGGCGGGACACTTTCCACCGGACTTCTGCATCAATACACTTTGATGTCATCTGACTGACAGTATGCCAGCAGACTGATTCTGCCTTTTCATTCTGTTTTTGTGTTCCTCATTGACGGAATCCACTGCGCCATGCCGTACACACCTCAAATCGACCGTTCGCTGCGCCGTCGTCCTGGTTTCACCCTGATTGAGCTGCTGGTGGTGATTGCGATCATCGCCATTCTGATTGCGCTGCTGCTCCCGGCAGTGCAGCAGGCGCGGGAAGCGGCCCGTCGCAGCCAGTGCAAAAACAATCTGAAGCAGATCGGCCTGGCCCTGCATAACTATCACGATGCGCACAATATCTTCCCTAAAGGCAATACCGAAACACTGCGGACAACCGCTTCTGGAACGCAGGACAGTTATCGATCATTCAGCGCCTTTGCCATGCTGCTGCCATACCTGGATCAGGCAGCGCTGTATGGCAAGATCGATTTCAATCAGTGGACCGACAGTGCTCCGAACTTTGCACTGGCCCGCACGGCGATCGCGGCCCTGCTCTGTCCCAGCGACCTGAAATACATGCCGCCCAACGTAAATTCCTCAACAGGCAATGGGACAGGCGTCAACTATGCCGTGAGCGCCGGTCCGAATATTTATTGGGGAGCCGGTGTCGCTGACGCCAACGGCATGTTCAATCGCATGGTTCCGGTGCGGATTTCTGACATTCTCGACGGAACCAGCAATGTTCTGGCTGTTTCCGAACAGATCATTCCGTCCACGGATCCCAAAGGTCTTCTGGCGGCGACAATCTATAGCGGCGTGCAGGGGACGATGCCGAATTCATTTGGTTCTGATGGTGCATTGGCAACTTTCGCGAGTTCATGCAACCCTTCCGCAGGCTATATGAATTCGAACTACAACGAAAACACAAAGTGGATGAATGGCAATCCGGCCCAGACCGTGATTAACACCCTCAATCCCCCGAATTCGCCGCGGCCCAACTGTGCCACCTGCACCGGTTGCTGGGCATCGACTGGAAACGGAACCTGGACATCGCGCAGCCGGCACACCGGCGGCGTTCAATCACTGCTGGGAGATGGATCGGTCCGCTTTGTGTCGGAGAATCTCGACATTGTGACCTGGCAGCGACTGGGAGCCCGAGCCGATGGCAACATTCTGGGCGAATTCTAGAGCCCTGTCAGGGCTTCATTTCAGGGTGCGTCATCGTGAAACGTCCTCCATTGTCGGACTTTATGGTTTGACCGACTCGAATTTTTTACGTTGACAAAGCACTGGAGTTCATCCCACTTCTCCCCGACCTGCGTTCTCCAGAGCCCCCTACACAGAGAGCGTGAGACGTTCCCTGAGAGAAGGGGACCATCAGCGCCGGTCAGGGATCGATGAATTCAAAGAGTCTTTCACAATCGAGTGTCACAAGCGAATCGCTTTTTTGCCAAGGAATTTCCATGCACTGTGTCCGATCATTTCAAGCTCTTTCCCTGCTGGCATTGCTGTTTCTCGTCGGTTGCGGTGGACCGAAGCAGATTCCTCCTGTTGAGCGTGAGCCCGAAGGTTCCATCACCCAGCTGCGAAAAGACCTGGAAGTGACCGCCAAATATGGCAGCGGAGAAAGTGCGCTGGAGCCGGTTTCGACTGGAGTTGCAAACCTGGACCCCAACTATCCCAAGGCCGCCGAGCTGAAAGCGGGTTACAGCAAACTGGGCGCGGCCTCGACCGATGAGCAACGCAAAAAGCTGGCCCAGGACATGATCAACATCATCGATTCCGTCAGTCCCCCAGCCACGCCTGCTCCGTAGTTATCGCGACCTGGCGGGCCACGAATTCTTTCGTGGCGAAGCATTCTTTCCCCGAGATTCCCTGACTCGTGCTGCGGGTCAGGGAATTCGTGTTTTCCAACCTCACAGCTCTGCGTCTGCCGGTCCCCTCAGCGCTTGGCTGTGCGTCTCGAACCAGCCGCCGGCTGACGGTCTGCCGACGACCGGCCGGTTGGTGTTGCGTTTGATGCATCGGCCTGATGCCTGGCCTGCAGCGCGGTCACCTGGGCTTTGGCCTGCTGCAGTTGTGCGGTACTGAAGTAATGGTCACCTGGGGCAGGAATCGGGCTGACACTCTCGGCGGCCAGGCTTTTCCAGCCGATTCCGTTCGCCACATTCCAGATTGCCGCCTGCAGCGACTTTTTTCTGTTCGGATCAGCCGTGGCGACATCCACAATCAGGTCATGCAGGACCGGATCCGAGGTATAGTCTTCAATCGGAACGATTCGATAAGGGGCGCGCGAATACGGTTCGTTCAGGCCATGATTCAGGCAGGCGGACTGATACGGGACACGCAATGTTCTGCCGGCCGGAATACTGAAAAAGCCGGGAAACATGCTGGACTGATTCATGCCCGGCATCATCCCGTTCTGCATTCCGCTCTGCTGTCCCATGGTCGACTGCATGCCGGTGCCTCCTCCGACACTTTGCAGTCCCCCGGTCTGGTTGCCGCCGGCCATGCCGTTATTCTGGCCTGTCCCGCCGGGCATCATCATGCTGCCTGTGCCCATGTTTCCAAACTGGGCATGCACCGGAACTCCGACGAACCCTTCGGGCATTTTTACGGTCAACGGTTCCGCGGTGCTGTTGGTCAGCAGCAGTTGGCCGCCGGTCGAATCCCGAGGCAGCAGGCGGGCCTGCACCTCTTCCGTCTGCAGAGCTTCAAAGAATTCCACCTGACGGGCCGACGGGTCATAGTCGGTGCGGGTCAATGGACGATCCGGGCGGCCCCAGACCAGTGACGTTCCCAGGCAACAGACTCCCAGGACCACCTGCCAGAATGCAATGCGTTTCATCAGTCGACTCCGCACATCAGGAATAGGGACGCGGGAAGAAGAGATCGATTTCCCCATCGACTCTCCAATCTGGGGCAAGTGAGGTCACGCGGGACTGGGCATTTTCTCAACAAGCAGGCCTGCCGCGCAAGTTTCGACGCTTCTTCGGCTCTGGACAGGACACAGGTGCCAAACACTGGTGCCGAATACAGACCGTGGAATTCGCGCACGGCATCAAAGCACCCGCGACGATTCCAGGCAGTTCTGTCTGTGCGCAGACCAGAGAAGATTCAGGTCGTTTCAATCGACCCAGCTGGGAAACGTGCAGAGGCTGTCTGTCACAACAGGGATTTCCCAAAAATTATCCGGGATCAAAGCGATCCGGCGGATCACCCGCGTTCAAGAAAGATGGCATTCCGGAAAGAGGGGAGTCGGAAAGACGGCAGAATCGAATTCCACCGTCTTTCTCGTGACGCCCTGTGGGCACGGATATGCCCGCGATGCAAAGAAGTGTCAGTCACCTGGCTCTCGAGCGGTTTTGTAAGACCCTCTCACAAAACCTTCCGTGATCCGCTCGCGGAAAGGAAATTCTCATTATGTGAGAGGTTTTGTTCGCGGCCCTAAATGATCTGTCGTGCAGATCTTGACATGCCTCTACGAATTCAGGCCCGAGTATGACGGAACACAGACCAGACTGGTCTATTTCGCGCGGTATTTTAGAATTGCTTCCAGCGGGAAGTGGTCGGAAGGAAACCGGCCGTCGCGCTGCACGCGATTGATTTCAATAGTAGCCGGTTCCAGTTGTGCGGTACAGCCGATCCAGTCAATGCGCGAGGCATCGGTTTTGTCGGTCTTGAAAGAGCTGAAGGTTCCTTCATAGCCCTGCGGTTCCGGATGCACCACACGAAACACGTCGACCAGCAGCGGCGGCTGTTCTCCCGGGGTGAACAGATTCTGATAGGGCATGCTGCCCGGCTTCGAATTGAAATCACCGGTCACAATCGCCGGGGACTGGCCTGCGATCTGGCGGATTTTGTCATGCAGCAGCTGAGCCCCCCGATCACGGGCGGTCTGGCTCATGTGATCGAGATGGGTATTGAAGAAGTAAATCGGCCCTGGCTCTGGTCCTTGAGCATCTTTCAGTTTCACCCAGCTGACCATGCGCGGATGAGCGCTGTCCCAGTTTTTGCTGCCTGCCACATCCGGCGTTTCGCTGAGCCAGAAGTGCCCTCCATCGAGTCGGGAGAAACGGCTGCGGCGATAGAACAGCGCCATCATTTCGCCCTTTTCTTTCCCGTCATCACGTCCCACCCCCCAGGCTTCGTAGTCAGTGAGCTGTGATTGCAGATAGTCACGCTGCCCGGCTTCGGTCTCCTGTGTTCCCAGCAGATCCGGATGGAACTTGCGAATCGTTTCAACCAAAAACTCCTTGCGATTGTCCCAGGCATTGGGGCCATCTTTGGCACTGCCATAGCGAATATTGAACGACATGACCCGCAGTGGTTCCGCGGCGGGAAGCATGTTGACCATGCCCAGAACCAGCAGGGTCGACAAAAACAGGGGAAGCGAGCGATTGGTCATGGATTCTCCTGATTGGCAGGGCCGGCACTTTTCCAACGGTGGCTTGTTCTCAGGCCCAGGTTCGTCATACTGACTCGCATTGGAACGAATTGATATCAAACTTTCAGCCCTGCCGAAGCAAAACCTGCCGCCTGGGAAGAAGGACTGGACATGAGATTCGCACTGACATTGCTAGCCATGACATCGGCCATCACATCGGCCATCACATCGGGAATGCTGGGTGGCAGTCTGGTCGCGGCCGACCCGGCTCCCCGGTTTGAAGAACAGGTGATCGAGCCGAACATCGGCAAGGTCTGTTATGGACTGACTCTGGCCGACGTGAATGGCGACAGCCGGCAGGATGTCGTCGCGGTCAGTGAGAATCGGGTGCTGTGGTACGAAAATCCGACCTGGACCCTGCACGAGATCATTGTGGATCAGACAGTGCCGGATAACGTGTGCATCGCTCCATATGATATCGATGGCGACGGTCAGATCGACTTCGCCCTGGGAGCCGGCTGGATGGGAAAAAACACCGGCACCCTGCAATGGCTGCGGCGGGGAAAATCGCTATCCGATCGCTGGACCGTGCATGCCATCGGTGCCGAGCCGTCCACACATCGCATGCGTTTTGCCGATGTGCTAGGAACCGGACGCCCGCAACTGGTGGTCTCGCCGCTCAATGCCACACAGGGCCCAGGCGTGCGCCTGCTGGCCTTTGAAATTCCGGCCGACCCGGTGCATGACCGCTGGCAGGAAACCATCCTGAACCATGATCTGAACCGAATGCACAACCACTGGCATGTCCACTGGCATCATGGCCAGCCCGCGCAAACGCTGACGGCCTCCCGCGAAGGCATTCATTTTGTCGAACTCCTGCCCTCCGGCTTTTTCACTACCCAGCTGGCTCCCGGAACGCCGGGAGATCAGCCGAATCAGCGCGGAGCCGGCGAAATCAAGGATGGGCGGCTCCCCAATGGCGACCGCTTTCTGACCAGTGTCGAACCGATGCATGGCACCATGCTGGCCGTCTATCTGCATGAAAAAGAGCCGAAGTCTGTCTGGAAGCGGGTCGAAATCGATGCCGGCTTTCAACGAGGCCATGCTTTATGGACGGCCGATCTCGATGGAGACGGGGCCGATGAAATTGTATTTGGCCACAGCGACACTCCCGGGGCCTTTGGCGTCCAGTTCTACAAAGCCGCTCAACCCGACGGATCAGAATGGACCCGGCATCACGTCGATGTCGGGGGAATGGCGACGGAAGACCTGATCGTCGGCGATCTGAACGGGGATCAGAAACCGGACATCATCGCCGGAGGCCGGTCGACCCATAATGTGAAAATCTACTGGAACCGGTAGAGCCGGTGACTCTGGCCTGAGCTCGCGCAGCGCGCCTGTTCCCGGGTAACCTGTCTTCCTGATCGAACGTCGCCGGCGCGGGACGAATTGCCATTCTCTGTCACTCAGCGCCGGGTCACTCAGCGCCGGGTCACTCAGCGCCGGGTCACTCAGCGCCGGGTCACTCAGCGCCGGGTCACTCAGCGCCGGGTCCGGGTCTTGCGGAACTTCTGTGACCGTTCATCCCATTGCAACCGGCTGGCAGGCCGATCGATTAAAGGCCGCCAGACAACTGCACTGCGAGTGAAAGCGGCCTGGAATGAGTTCTTCCGTGAATTGTGAGCCAGATTGCACATCAGTTCCCCCGCCTGTCACAGTGAGCGTCTGTCTGGTGAATGCCTGATCCTTGAACCTGCCGATTTTCATGACCAGAACTTCTCTCCATTTGAGGAGTCGTCGTCTGGCGAGTGAAAGAGCATGGCCGGAGCCCAGGAATGCAATCGACGTGCCGAAGGGGAGCAGCGGAATGCACTCCTGAGCGCAACACCTGTTCTCATTGCCACTTCCATTTCACAAGGCATCTTCTCGGCAGGGCAGTTCTGCACTCGGACTGCCTGCAAATCATCCGGGGAATGCCTGTTTGCCCTGCGGGGCTGCGGCATGACTGAGCAACCAGCGGGGCAATGACGGCGGAAATGCGGCAAAGTGCAACGACGACGCAGGGACTCTCCGTGCTGAGCCGGTTGCAATCTCCTGAACCAGTTGCTGCTTTCTGTGCAAAGCTCCCTCCGACAGGGCTGCTGCACCGTTTGTTTCAGATTTTTCGGAATTCTTTCCGATTCCATCCAAGAAACTGAAGTCGCCAGCGAATTCCCCTGGGGGTCACTTCGAATTCTGAATGATCCACTCGTCACCGCAGCAGGGGAAATGCGATGCTGAAAAAACTGATTCTTGGAACCGTGGCTGTCACGACATTGGGCAGCATTGTGGTCGGAAAAGATCTCTGGAGTTATGCCAGAAGTGGCTTCCTGGCTGCCCGCGACCATGTCCGTCATGAGGTGCCCATCGAATTCGAAATCACCCGGGCACGCCACGAAATCGAGCATCTGCTTCCGGAAGTGCGCCGATCACTGCACATCATTGCCGAAGGTCAGGTGGAAATCGCCCGCCTGCAGGAATCCATTCAACGCCGGACTGATTCGCTGGTCGAGCAGGAGCATTCGATTCGGGATCTGAGCAGCGATCTGCGGCGCGATGACACCCGTTATACTTATGCCGGCCGAAACTATTCGCGCCGGGAAGTGGAGCGCGATCTGAACGAACGGTTCCAGCGGTACAGGATTGCCGAAGAGACCGTGAAGCGTGACCAGCAGGTGCTCACCGCCAAGGAAAAAGCTCTGGCGGCAAACCGTGAAACTCTGGAAACCATGCTGTCGCAGCGGAAACGGCTGGAAGCCGAACTGGAACGTCTCGATGCCCGCTGGCGAACAGTGCAGGCCCGCCAGCAGATTCAAGGGCTGAGTATTGATGATTCCCGTTTGAATCGGGTGCGATCCCAGATCGTCATGCTGGAAAAACGGCTCGATGTCGAAGATGCCGTCCTCGCTGCCGAAGGAGACCTGACTGGTCTGATCCCGATTGAAAAGGACCGTCTGGCCACCGAAGATGAAAACGTACTCGCCGCGGTCGACCGCTATTTCGATGTGCCGGCAGAAACCCGTCTGAGCGATGCGAATGAAAGCGGACAGACGACACCGCGCGATCAGACGGATACTCAGGAATGACGCTTCTGGCAGGCCCCGGTATGCAACGGAAATCCAGCTCTTCCGCCATCTCGCCTGCAACCGATTCCGGCTGCCGGATCTGGCTGGACGGTGTCGGGTGCTGGCTCCTCTGGTTTCGCGACATTCTGCCCATCGGGCGAAAAGAACCAACGGCCAGAGACAACCATGCCGGTGCCTACCGGCTCTGTTTTGACGAAGCGCTGGACCGCGAGCCAATCCATTGGGGGCGCACCGGAACGGTGGAATGGATCGATGCAGACAGGGATTGCCGGCTGAATGAAGAACAGCAGCCCGGCCGGACTCCTCTGCATGGTCCGACCGGAATTCAACTGGCCCCGGAACTGTTTCTGGAATGGAATCGACCGTCACCGCTCAGCCCTTCCAGTGTTCTGCAGTTCCGGAATAGACGCTCACTCGATCATGTGGATGGGGTGATTCTGTTTCAACAGTCCTGTCTCATCGGGCCGGTCGAGTCGTGTCACATTGCCGCAGAACTGTGGCAATGTGTGTGGCTGCTATTTGCCCAGGCCCAGGGGCTCTGGATCCGGCCGCGCACCGCGGCAGCCACGGAGGCTCACCTGGTTTTTGACCAGCAGATTCTGACGCTGGATGACTGGCGGGTACGATTTGAACGAGTCTCTTGAACGGACCAGACAGAACAGCGGATTTCAGAAAGGAGTCCTTGACCGAAAGAGCCGGCCTGGTTCCCTGCCGGTCGGGAGAATCGGAAATTCGTGTGAACCGGCCGGAAGAATTTCCCGTTTGAATGTCACAGCCCCAGGAATCATTCCGGCAAAAATTTCGGGGAGAATGCGGAAGAGAATGCCGGGGAGACAGGGCGGTTCACTCCACTTCAGGCTGGCAGAGGGCCACAGATGCCGCTGACCGGCAAGGCGATACAATCGGTGGGCAGTTCTTCCGGAATGGTTTTGCCAGAACAGTTTCATGGTCGGATGCCTGGTCTGAGAAAATGCCCAGCGTCCCTGACTCCCGAATCGGCCGCGCTTTGTTCTGCGGCGAAAGACAGGGCATGAGAGCACGAAGCATCGGCGAGTGACAGGCGAAAGTCCCCTGCTCTCACCGTCCAGTTTGCAGTCCGCAAATGCGGGAATTCCAGCCTATGAAATTCACCTTCCCTCCCGAGTCACGTCCGCTGACCGGAATCACGATCAAGCGTGCCATTCATCGTGGCGGGTTTGGGGAGGTCTATTACGCCATCACCGATGCCGGACGCGAAGTCGCCCTGAAGCTGCTGCAGCATCATCAGGACGTGGAGCTGCGCGGAATTCAGCAGTGCCTGAACCTGTCGCATCCCCATCTGATCACGATCTTTGATGTCCGGCAGGACCAGGATGGCGACCACTGGGTCGTCATGGAATACATCGCCGGGCAGACACTCGACAAAGTCATCCGCTCCTATCCAGAAGGCATGCCGGTGGAGCTGATCCGGCAATGGCTGACAGGCCTGACCTCCGGCATCGAATTTCTGCACCGGCGGGGAATCGTCCATCGCGATCTGAAGCCGGCCAATCTGTTTCTGCAGCAGGGAGTCGTCAAAATCGGCGACGTGGGCCTCTCGAAGCTGATCGGGCCCCGCGCACGGAGTGCCCAGACGCAGAGTGTCGGCACCGTTTATTACATGGCCCCCGAGATCGCCAACGGCTCTTACGGACAGGCGGTCGACATCTATGCCATTGGCATCATGCTGTATGAAATGGTGACCGGTGATGTCCCCTTTGACGGGGAATCGACTGGCGAAATTCTGCTGAAACAGCTCACACAGTCCCCGGATCTGTCCCGCGTGCCTGAACGTCTGCGGCCGGTGATCGCGTGTGCCCTGCAGAAATCCCCTCAGGCGCGCTTTCCGGATGGGCGCGCGCTGCAGCAGGCGTTTGAGGCCGCCGTCACCGGGAAAGCGGTTCCGGTCACCGAGTTTCCGGCAGCCGAGGCATCACCTGGTCTCGGGAACACGACGGCGCGACCGGACCCTGCGCCCGGGGTTCCGAAGCAGCACCAGCTGGCCTATCGCCTGGGACGCGCTCTCCATCCGATTCCGCTCCCGGTCCTGTTGCTGCTCCCCATCTGCGTATGGGCCCTGGAGATGTTTCGATCCGGTCGGCACTTTTCGATCTTTAACCCGGCTTTCCTGATTGGAATCGGAGTGGCCTATTTCATTCTGCGGCATCGGAAGCACAAACAGCAGCCGGAACACCACTCGGCCCCGGTCGTCGAAACGCCCCAGCCGGCCCCTGTGGTGCCAAAGCCGGTTCCATCCGTCGCAGCCCGGCACCGTCGGGACTTGCGTCTGCCTGATCGTCCGGTGCAGTCCCGGCCGGCATCGCTGTCTCAACTGACTGGCAGTGCGGCATTGCTGGTGCCGCTGACCGCCGTCCTGTCCGGCATTGTTCTGTTCGTCAAACCGACACTGTTTCATCTGAATCTGGACGCCCGCCAGCCAGACTGGATGCCTGCGGCCTTCTTCGCCATGTCGGCCCTGATCGCCGCCTGGGGAGCACTGATCCTGAGTCGTGTGAAGCAGCGCGCATTCCGACAGGGACTCAGTGGATTTCAACGCTGGCCAGACATACTGATCGGCGCAGGGATCGGCGGATGTGTCTGGGGACTGGGGCAATATCTGCTGATCACCTTGCCGACCACCGGCGATGCGGCCGCCTTTGCCCTGTTCAATTCGATCGGAGACCACCGCCTGATCCTGCGTGATCAGGGGCCGTCGCTGGCCGGATTTCTGACCTTTTTCACCTGCTGGTTTATCCTGGCCAATCCCGGAAAATGGGGCTGGCTGCATCGTCGTCGGCGTTTTTCGCTGATGTCCGTATTCGCCGGAATCCTGCTCGCCTGGATCACCACTGGACTCTTCGCCTTCCCGATTCCCTGGGCTCTGGCCTGGGGCACCGTGGTCAGCTGCATCGTGCAACTGGCGTCTCCCTGGATGGAACCACGCCGTCTTCCCCGCTGAAACCGGCAGCAAGGGCTCGGCCGGATGCGAATCGATCGCGCAGGCCGGATGACTGGAAACAACACTCTGCAGATCGCCCAGGGATCTTCCAAAGAACCTGCGCGGATCTCAGCCAAAAGCACAGAGGACGCCATGTTTGGAATCGGCCCCGTGGAATTGATCGTTCTGCTGGCGATCATTTTCGGATTCACACAGGCCCTGCGGCATCGCAAGATTGGTCTGTTCGTGGTGATGTGCCTGATCACCTCCGTCGTCCTGCTGGCGATTGGAGGAGCCATCGCCCTGCATTTCGCGCATGTGCCTCCTCGACACCGGGCACCGCTCCATCTCGGTTCCCCTGCCATTCCGACTCAGGCGCGCATCACGCTTCCGCCGGCCTCGAAACGTCAGAAAAATGAGCCGGAGATGCCGGTGCCGAAATCCCCGCCGATCGCCAGGGATGACGATGCCGTCGATCAGACAATCAAGTCGCCAGCCGATCAGGTCACCGGCGTGCCGGCAGGACTTCAGGCCCCACTTGCGGTGGAGCAGACTGACTATGACTCCTCTGGACAGGCCCTTTCATCGCGCCAGCTGGTGACGGTTCCCGACTGGGTTCTCAATGCGGCCAGCGTCGCAAATCCGACCTCATTCGGCTCCTCGGAATGGATTATTGCTTCCGATCGCTTTGCCACCCGGGAAGAAGCTCAGGCCGATGTAGAACGGAAACTTCAGGAAACATTGGCAGGGCAGATTTCCGAGGTTGCCACTGAACTTCCCCGCTTCACCTGGGAGGAGGTTCTTCAGACTGGGGGGGTTTCGACCCGGTGTGACATCACCTGGCCGCTGGAAATTGCCGGTCAGACAGAACCGGTCTTTCAGACGCTGGTGCGTGCGCGACTGACGGATCGATTGCGCGAGCGGATTGTGCAGGCGAAACGGCGAGAATTGGCGCAGGACCATCTGGTCACCGCCTGCTGGGCGCTGGGAGCTATGACCCTGCTGCTGGGTGGGACGTCGATCTTGTTGCGTTCCCGGTCGGTTCGCCGGGCGGAACGTGACGGCGCGCCGTCTGCCGCCTGACTCATCGCCCCCCTGATGTCAGACAGCAGGGACTGAGACGCGACGTTAAGACAGCCAATGCTGAGACGGCCAACGCTCAAGCTTGCAATGTTCAGGCTGCGGGCGCTGAAACGCCAATGCGGAGGCTGCCGATTCAGAGATGCGAAGACACCCGGCAGGGCAAGCGGCCTCAACCGCCAGGCGTCCAGATGGCCGAACGCTCGTCACTGGCCGGCTGCCGTTCTCGACGCCGGGCTTTCATCCTCACATAGGGGGCGACATACATGCCGCGATGCCGGAAATTTCCAGGGCGTGCAGCCGGGTCGCCCCGCTTCGGTTCCACGAGATCCTCAATCACAAATCCGTTCCGGCACAATTCGCCCACCAGCTGTTCCCAGCGATGCAGATATTCCACCGCACCGGCTTCACGATAAGCGGTGTCACGAACGGCAGGCAGCGGGTCGCCATGGTAATAAGGAATTCCCAGAATATACCGGTCACTGGAATCGCGCTCGACCACCTGCAGACTGGTCGGCTGCTTGTGCTGGCTGATGTAGAGTCCACGATCGGCGGTGACCCGGGCAATCTGCTGGTAGACTTCTCCGATCCGGGGCACATAACAGGTGCTGACAGGCTGGTGCACAATATCAAACTCGCCTTCATTGAAGGCGGAGAGATCATGCATGGTGCCGCGGACCACCCGAACCTCCAGACCGCGCTGACGGGCCTGCTCTTCATCCCGATGCAGCATCTCCGGGCTCAGATCGAAGACGGTCACGTTTGCCCCGGCCGTGGCATAAAGAATGGACTGCCACCCTCCCCCGGCCGCCAGGCAGAGCACGTTCAGGCCTTTGACAGAACCGGGCAGCCAGCCCCGTTTGTCGAGCGTCAACAGCGGATGAATCAGTTCCGCATCGGTCGCCACGGCGGCGAACTGACTGTTCGCCCGTGCCAGATCATCCCAGGCCTTCTGGTTCGCGTCCTCAAAACTCATATCGAATGGATTTCTTCCGAAACAGGAAAGGGCAGACACAATCATCGCCGGAACTGGTGATGCACGCGGCCCGGTCAGGTGCGCGGTGCTCGAATTCCCAGCAGCCATCGCGACAGCAGGGCCACCGGCAGGCCAGGCTGCACACACGCATCGGGAATCTGACGGCGGGCCAGCACATTTTCGGCGGCTTTGAATCCGCTGATCACGGCCCCTTCCATCGTGGCCGGCCAGCCGGTGCGGGTCCAGTCTCCTGCCACCTGCAACCCCGGCAAAGCTGTCTGCTGTTCCGGTCGCAGGGCATCGATTCCGGGAGTCACGGCAAACACCGCCCGGCGCTCGGTGATCATGCGGGCGTGCAGCAGGCGGGGCTGATTTTCCGGCCAGATGGCACGCAATTCGGCGTCGATCTTCCGGATGATCTCCTCCTGAGACTCCCCGGCCAGTTCACGGCTGGCGCTGATCACCACCTGCAGATACTGGGCATTCTGCTGATGAATTTCCCGCATCCCCCGATTGAACAGCCACTGGCTGAGGCGATTGACCAGAACGGCGTGAGGCACCGTCGTGAGAACCTGGTCATACCAGAGATGCACGCTGGTGATCGGGGCCGATTCCATCTGTTCGGCCTGGGCGGTCAGGGTGGAAAGTTCAGGGATGTCTGAAATCAGCGATCCCAGCTGATGCTGCGGCACGGCGACAATGACGTCGGCGGCAGACATCGTGCTTCCATCCGGCAAGTGGAGAAGCAGGTTCCCTGCCGAAAAGGGTTTCACGGCGGAAATGCGTGTTCCGGGACGAACTTCGACGCCCTGCTGCTGCAATGCCTGTCGGGTGCGCCGGGAATACAGCTCTTCGAGATCCACAACAGGAATTTCGACTTCCCAGGCGCGCGAATGGCTGAGAAAGCCATCGACAAACACCTTGCGTGCGGCCGCCGCATCAATCCGGTCGAGTGTTTCACTCAGGGCACTGACCAGGACCACTTCCCAGACCTGCCGAATCAGACGTTCTGTCTGGGAATGCTCGCGCAGCCAGTCGGCAAAACAGACTCCCTGCAATTGGGCTGGTTTCGCCTGCGCCAGAGCCTGCACTCCTCTGGCGAACAGATATTTGTCGTTCCAGTCGAGATACGGAAGCGCCAGAAATGCCGAGAAGAGATGGAACGGTGCCGGCCAGCGGGTTGCAGAAAAGGGGGTAATGAGTCCCAAAGGAGAAACAAAATACAGCGTCTGTTCCCGGCGAAATGCATCCTCGAGACCGAGCATTCTGCACAGCGTCTGCAGGTTGGTGCAGCAGCCCATGCTCACATGCTGGCAATTGTCGATGGTTTCGCCGGTTTCACGATCGGTATACGACGTGGCGCGGCCTCCCAGCTGGGCGCGGGCTTCCAGCAGCAGGACCGGCACCTGATGCGCGGCCAGTGCCGCGGCGGCGGCAATGCCTGCCAGCCCGCCCCCGACAATGACGGTCCCCTGAAACTCGGAATGACTGGAAGAAGAAGTCACGCTGCCCCTGAACTGCAAGTGCCTGACAGAGATCCCTGTCGCCGCTGGACAGAAGTTCGACCTGTTGTCCTGCGAAAGCGGCCATTTGTCAAACGGAAGCGAAAAAGCCCGGACCGGCCCCGGCAGCCTGGGTCCTGGGTGCCGCTGGCGGCTGGTCCTTCGTCCTGGGGGCCGCTGGCTCTGTGAGCCGGAAAATAATTGTGTCCCGCTGCAATGCGTGATGAAATCCGGCGTATGTATCGACACTCGAAAGACGGCGGAGTTCAACTCCGCCGCTCGATGGTCGCAACGTGTGATCGATCGAATGTGTGACGGTGCGTGCGAATGTTGAGCGGCGGGATTCAGTCCCGCCGGCATTGCTGCTCGAAAATCGCTCTCATCCAGAGTGAGCCGTTCTCGTTCCGGTGAGCCGGGAAAGTGCATGCGACCGGTTGCGATGCGTGATGAAATCTGCCGCGTGACCGAACTGTTTCGCGTGACGGACACTCGGAAGACGGCGGAGGTCAACTCCGCCGCTCGATGAGACGCAACATGTGATCGATCGAATGTGTGACGGTGCGTGCGAATGTTGAGTGGCGGGATTCAGTCCCGCCGGCATTGCTGCTCGAAAATCGCTCTCATCCAGAGTGAGCCGGCCGTGGCACACAGGAGACCAGAATCTGCGTAAAGAGAAAGCCCCAAAACAAGAACAGGCCCGCAATCCATCGGACTGTGGGCCTGTATCACTGTGGACCGGTGTTATCGTGACGGCCGACGAAAAAGGATCGACCGTGCCGGGCCTGCGATTTTCACGGCGGGCCGCCGCACGGCATTTCGTCAGTCGAAATTCAATTCTCTCCAGACGTCATGCAGGAAAACACGGGAAAAAACAATTGACGTTTGTCAGGACGGGAGTGGTGCCCTGACAGGACCGTGTCACGACTGCGGATCTGGCGGCTCGACGCCTGCTGCCCCGGGCGGCGAGAGAACCAGACTGAAGCGGTGATACAGCATCAGCTTCCAGACACGGCGCTCCGGCCGGGTCTCCTTCCCGATGGATCAAGACCGGGAAAGGTTTTCGTAAGTTGTTGTCGGTGCAGCCACTTTGCGATATCCCAGATCGCGGAGTACTTCCAGCACTTCGCTCCAGGTCGGAAACTGGCGACCGCTGCGGCGCTTGTAGTCGTCCATGGCACGCATGAATTCGACTTCGTCCGGTTTGTAATCACGTTCGCAGGTGGTCGGATCGATCTGACGTCGGCGCTCGACCTTGCGGCGCTCGCTGACCGCGCTGACACGGCGCTCGTCGCCGGTCGGGGCGAGCTCCGGCCGCTTGCGGCGGTCCGATGTCAGTCGACGATCCTTAAACCGGCGACTTGCACTGAGTTCTGACGTGGGCATGACTTCATCCATTCTCCGTTTGGACTCCTGAATTCGGGTCTAGGGGAAACCCTGCCGCTCCCGGTCTGCATCCTGGGCCGAAACGGCAATGTCATTCGACACTCCATCGCCTTAACCATGCTTCCCAATTCACGGTCAGGCAAAATGGGGTTGCGAAATAATCCAGGTCAGACAGCAAATCTTCAGGACTTTTTCGCATCGTATCGCTGAAAACGGTTAATCGGTCATCTTTGCCGGTCCCCGCCTCACCGAAACCCTGAAAACAACCGGCATATCCCGCTTATTCGACAAAGTCGCGCGAATTGTTCGAGTCCGCAATCGTTCCAATCCGAATCTTTTGGAGATCAATGGTTCTTCGCTGAATCGGGGTATCGACTCATGAGTGCATTACCGGCTGCTGCTGGTCCAGGCTGGATCAGTCGCTGGAACCTGCTCGCCCGCCAATTACGACGCCTTCTCGCCGACCGTTATGCGGAAGTCGGCCTGAACGAAACGCGCGTCGTCATTCTGGAAGCCCTGCGCGAAGGGGGCCCGGGAGCCAGCCAGGCCGATCTGGCCGGCGACCTGCAGATTTCCGAATCCAGTCTGTGCGTTCTGGTCGAGCGCATGCGGCATGAAGGGCTGATTCAGCGGGAACGTTCTGCACTGGATCGCCGCAAAACCGTACTGCAATTAACCCCACTGGGAATGGACCGCTGCCGGACCGTCGAGACGGTTCATCTGCGTCTTGAACGGCAACTGCAGGAGCAGACTCCTGAACTGCTGACGGAACTCAGCGAGATTCAGGAAGAAGTGATCAGTCACCGGCCCCAGGGCTCGCCCAATTCGGCCTGTTGTGAAAGGAGCGTGGCATGACCTGTCGATCCGGCATCTCACGCCGACTGCTTCTGGCTGTCGTGCTGGGACTGGGGGTTTCTTCCAGTTCCGGCTGTTCCCGTACCTTCTGGAGAAATCAGGCAGACCGTGATTCGTATCAGGCGATCATGGAAAAGCTCAACGATCCCCGCTGGGCCGTGCCGCGCATTGACATGCAGGCCGATCCCCGCAGCCGGTTTTTCGATCCGTATAATCCCGATGCCGAACCGCTTCCCCCGGATGATGGCGCGGCCAATGTGTATATGAACTGGGTCGACGGCTGGCAGGGATATAAAGGCTGGCACAAATTCGGCGACACCATGACGGTCGAAAATCCGCAATGGCTCGCGAATTTCGGCTGGACCACCAACAACATCGATCCGTTGACCGGGGAAATTGTGCCTCCGGTTCCGGAACTGGAAAACGTGACGCTGCCGCAGGCGGTGGAACTGGCGCAGCTGAACAATCGCGACTACCAGTATGCAATCGAAAACGTCTATCTGGCCGCACTGGCGGTGACATTCCAGCGGTTCCAGTTCGGAGTCCGTTATCTGGGCAGCAATGGTGTCGAACCAACCGCCGGTGTGACCGGCACGCTGGTTCCCCATGGTCCCGGAGATTCCGTGGCCGCCGCCGCCGCCGGGGGAGTCAGTCAGCTGCTTCCGGCCGGAACGCAATGGGCCGTCGAATTTGCCAACAACACCTTGTGGCTGTTCAGTGGCGGAAACCAGACACAAACCGTTTCGAATCTGTCTTTCTCGCTCATTCAGCCGCTGCTGTTCGGGGCGGGGCGGAAAGTCGGTCTGGAAGGTCTGACCCAGGCTGAACGCGGGCTGTTGTATGCCGCGCGCAGCCTGGCGCGCGAACGCCAGATCATTTTTTCGGATGTCGTCGGCGGGTCGCCTGGATATCTGACCCTGCTGCAGCAGATTCAGCTGATCCGCAACCTGCGTGGAAACATTGCCCAGTTTGAACTGCAGGTGGAACGCCTGCTGGGCCAGTCTTCGCGCAGCAAGCAGTTTGCAAACGTGGAACTGGCCCGCTGGCCGAATGGTGAATTCTCGCAAGATGCGTTACCACCAGCACTTCAGGGAAAACTGATCTACTACCCGACCACTCAGCGCCTGCACTGGGCCTCGCCGGTGGCGCAGGAGGTGACTCCCGCAGAAATTCAGCAACTGCAGAACCTGAGCGATGATCCGGTGTTTCAAGTAGCAGTCCGCGAACTGGTCGGCATTCTGCAGACCGACGTGGCGACCCTGGACGTTTTGAACCTGCAAACCAGTCTGGCATCGAACATTGTGTCTCTGCGGAATCAGGAATTGAGCCTGCAGGACAGTCTGGACGACTACAAAATTCTGCTGGGATTGCGAACCGACATCCGGCTGACCATCGACGATTCCATGCTGAAGCAGTTTGAAATTATCGACCCGCTCGTTTCCGGGCTGGAAGCCGACTCGCGCGACTTTGTGCAGGCTTATGCCGCACTGGATCCGGCGTCCCTTGAGAATGAATCGCTCCGGCAACTGTATGTCAAGTTTCTGGCACTGGTGGACGACGTGTATGCCCATGGCGTCACCGTGGTGGAAGAAGACGTGAAACGGGTGGATGCCGCCCTGCCCCGACGGGCTCTGGAGTTGAATGCCGCCGAATATGCCCAGCTGGAAGCGGATGTCAGCCGGGTCAAAATGGCCCTGGAAGGGACTTCGGACCAGCTGCAGATGATTCGGGATTCGGTCTTTGAAGCGGCCCGGACCCTGAAATCTTCAGAAATTGAACCCGAAGTGTTGAGTCATACCTATGATAATCTCAACACATTGCGGGGAGACCTGCTGAAAGTGACGCAGAACCTGGCGGTGATTCAGGTGAGTCTGCGGGTAGAACTGATCGAACTGCAACCCTTCCAGATGGCCATGGAGCAGGCCGTGGCCGTGGGACTGGACAATCGGGTCGACCTGATGAACGAGCGGGCCTATGTGATGGATGCCCGCCGCAAGGTGGAAATCGCCGCCAATGCCCTGCTGTCGAGCCTGAATATTGTGGTGGATGGAGATATTGCCACACCGGTCGGAAACAAGCCGTTCGATTTCCGCGGCAGCCAAAGCCAGTTGCGGGCAGGGTTGTCTTTCACGGCCCCACTCGATCAGATTGATGAGCGCAATGCCTATCGGGCATCGCAGGTGAACTATCAGCGGGCGCGGCGCAGTTACATGCTGGCCGAAGACCGCGTGAAACAGGAGGTTCGGGAAGCCTGGCGTCAGCTGTTCGTTCTGCGTCAGAACCTGGAAACGTCCCGGCGAGCCATTCGCATGGCAGCACTGCAGTACGATTCGGCAGTGGAACAAAGTAATGCCCCCGTCGCACCAGGAGCCAGCAGCAGTCGCGGAAGCGGGGTTTCGGGTACCAACCTGCAACGTGCGTTGTCGACATTGCTGAGCAATCAGAACCAGTTGATCCAGATCTGGACCAACTATGAACGCAATCGACTGAATATCTACCGGGATATGGGTATCATGGAGATCGGAGAGGACGGCATGTGGTCCGATCCTTTCTATCGGAGTCTGATTCATGTTGAAACAAATGAAGCGCTCGGGCCAGACGCGGACCTGGGTCATCTCGGGGATCGTTCTGGCGGGCCTGGCCGGCGTCGCCTGGACACAGGGACTTCTGACCCCGGAATGGTTGCCCTTCCTTAATGCCTCGCAGGCAGCCCGGCAGGAACCGAAAAACCTGGTGCTGGAAACGGCGCGTCGCGCGCCGTTTCTGGTCACGCTCAACGTGCAGGGATTTCTGGACAGCCGCAAAAATGCGACACTCACCAGCATGGTCGAAGGCACCACGACCATTATCAGCATCGTTCCGGAAGGAACCTGGGTGACGCAGGGAGAGGTCGTCTGTGAACTCGATGCCTCCACGTTGCGGGAAAGCCTGAAACAGCAGGAAATCACCACGACCCAGGCCGAAGCGGTCATGGCGACCGCGCGGGAAAAACTGGAAATCCAGAAGACCCAGAATGAGAGCGATATCGCCGCCGCCACGCTGAAGTCCGAACTGGCCAGCCTGGATCTGAAAAAGTATCGCGACGGGGAATTCCCCCAGCAGATGCATCAGATGCAAGGGGACGTGGCCATTGCCCAGCAGGAAGAGATTCGTGCGAACGAAACCCTGCTGTTCACCGCCGGTCAGGTGAAAAAAGGCTATGCCAGCCAGAACGAACTCGATGCCGCGCGCGTGGCTCTGCAGCAGGCCAAGCTGAAAGTTCGCGGGGCCGTCGAACTGCTGGACGTGCTGCAGAACTTTACGTACGCGCGGACCATCGCCGAACTCAAGGCCAATGCCGATGAATCGGAACGGGAACTGGCCCGGGTGCGTCTGAAGTCTGAATCGGCCCGGACTCAATGCGAAAAAGAACAGGAAGCGGCGAAGCTGACGTATGAGGTGGAACAGGAAAAACTCATGCGCCTGAAAAACCAGATTGAAGCCTGCACTCTGCGCGCCCCGCAGGATGGCGAAGTCGTGTATGCCAGCATGTCCAGCTCAGGCGGCAGACGCTCGGAGCCGGTTGCCATCGAAGCCGGGGCCAGCGTGCGTGAACGGCAGGCCATCATCAATCTGCCTGACGTCACGCAGATGAAAGTCGACTGCCGGATTCATGAATCATTGATCGGGTCTATTCGCAAAGGCGAACAGGCACGTATTCGGGTCGATGCCTATCCCGACGAAATCTACAACGGCGAAGTCTCGCATGTTTCGTCGGTCCCCATGTCAGGCAGCTGGCCGAACACCGATCTGCGTGAATATCAGACCGAAGTCACCCTGACCGATGCGATCGAAAAAGTGAAACGGTTGCGCCCCGGGCTGACGTCCCAGGTCGAAATTCTGGTCGATCACCGCGAAAATGTCCTGCAGGTGCCGATTCAGTCGGTCGTGGCCGTGGCCGACAAGCAGATTGCCTTTATTTATACCGGAACCGCGCACGAACGCCGGTTCGTGAAGATCGGAAATTCCAACCAGTCGCACATCGAGATTCTGGAGGGCATCGACGAAAACGAACGGGTCGTTCTCAATCCGCGAACCCAGTTCGGCAACGAGATTGCGGCCCTGGAAGCGGAACTGAATGCGGCCAAAGCCCGTAATCAACCAGCAGGCGAAGCCGGTCTTAAACCACTTAAACCTGCCGGCACAACGGAAGGCGGACTTCCGACCGGCGGAGCCGTTCCCGCGGATTCGGGACCGACTGCCGGGCCAGGTGCCGGAAAACCGCCGAGAGCCGGAGGCCGCGGAGCCTCGCTGTCAGGCCGGCCGGCCGATGGAACCTTCTTTACCCAGCTCGATAAAGATGGCGACGGAAAAATCTCTCCGGAAGAAGCTCCCGAGCTGATCAAGTCGCGCTTCGCAGACCTGGACAAGGATGGTGACGGGAAGCTGAGTCGCGAAGAAATGGCCGCCGCCCGTCCCGGTAACCGGGAGCCCTAAACACAGTCTGCCAGTCGCCTGCCCCCTGACAAAACCTGCCCTGATCCGCTCGCGGCCAGAAAATCCTCATCATTTGAGAGATTTTGTTCGCGGCACGAAGTGGCCTGCCAGATGACGATGGCCGGCCTGTTCGTTTCCTTCCTTTTTAGCATTGTGTGCCTCACCTGATGGACCTGGCCGCACAGATTATCAACCTGACAAAGCATTACGATCTGGGAAGCGTGAAAGTGAAAGCGCTTCGCGGAGTGTCTCTCGACATTCCCCATGGAGACTTTCTGTCCATCATGGGCTCCTCAGGGAGTGGAAAAAGCACCCTGCTGAATCTGCTGGGAGGGCTCGACCGTCCGACCAGCGGGCAATATCTGCTGCGCGGCCAGGATGTCGCCCGTCTGCCGGATGATGAACTGTCAGCAATTCGAAACGGTCTGATCGGGTTCATTTTCCAGTCCTTTAATCTGATTCCGCAGTACACAGTGCTGGAAAATATCGAGGTGCCGCTGCTGTATCGTCCGGGGTATCCGCCGATTACCGAAGCCGATCGCGAACGCTGCATGAAAGTGGCCGAAAAAGTCGGCCTGGGAGAGCGGCTCGATCACCGTCCCTATCAGCTTTCCGGAGGGCAGCAGCAGCGCGTGGCCATTGCCCGGGCTCTGATCAATGATCCCGAAATCATCATGGCGGACGAACCGACCGGGAACCTGGACTCGAAGACCGGCGATGAAATCATGGAAATGCTCAAGCAGCTGAATGCCGAAGGCAGAACCATCATTATGGTGACACACGAACCGGATGTGGCCGAACAGACAAAACGTCAGATTTTCATGAAAGACGGCGTCATTGCCGGACACGGAATTTTTCAGGGTTAACGACAGGTCCCCTGCCCCCGGCTCCTTGCGGACCGGCGCAGGCCTGACGGTTTTTGGCCTGTTTCGGTGATGCCCAGTCCGCTTCCTCATTTTTCATAGTTGTGCTTCATGGTCCGCTTTATCCGCACAATCAAGCTGGCAATGAAAAGCCTGCTGCTGCACAAGCTGCGGTCAGGCCTGACCATGCTGGGGATTGTCTTCGGCGTCTTTTCGGTCATCGCCATGCTGGCCATCGGCGAAGGAGCCAGCAAGCAGGCCCAGGAACAGGTGCTGCAGCTCGGGGCCACCAACATCATTGTCCGCAGTGTCAAACCTCCGGAAGAAACCGCATCCACCGCCGGCAGTGCCCGGGTGCTGCGTTATGGTCTGACCCGGGATGACTACCGGATTCTGCAGCGCACGCTGCCCACGGTGACCAGCCTGGTGCCTGTCCGGGAAGTCGTCTTCGATGTGCGAAATCTCGAATGGTCCCTGAATGCCCGCATCGTGGGCTGTGTGCCTGAATATCTGCAGATGAATCATCTGCAGCTGGCCAGCGGACGCTTCCTGACCGACAACGATGAACGCATGCTGGCCAACAATGCCGTGCTGGCCTATGACACCGCCATGCTGCTGTTTCCCCGGGAAGACCCGGTCGGAAAATCGGTGCAGGTGCGCAACCGGGCCTATACCGTCGTCGGCGTGATGCAGGAGCGCACGGCTTCGGCGGCCGTGGGGGGAAGCCTGTCAGGACAGGACTACAACAAAGACGTTTATATTCCACTGTCGACATTTCAGTCGCGCATCAACACGAAAGACCTGATCACCAAGGTCGCGTCGGGGTCGTTTTCGGCCGAGTCGGTGGTGTTCGACCAGATCACCCTGAAAGTCGCTGATGTGTCAGATGTCATCGCTACGGCCGAAGTGGTCCGGGAAACCCTGCAGCGTCTGCATGGAGCCAAAAAGGATTTCGCCGTGGTCGTTCCGCTCGAACTGCTCAAGCAGGCGGATCAGCTGCGGAACATCTTCAACGTCGTGCTGGGCTCGATCGCCAGCATCAGTCTGCTGGTCGGCGGCATCGGCATTATGAACATCATGCTGGCCACCGTGACCGAACGGACCCGGGAAATCGGAATTCGCCGCGCCCTGGGGGCTCGCCGACGTGATATTACCCAGCAGTTTCTTCTGGAAACGGTCGTGCTCTCCGGCACCGGCGGGTTGATTGGCATGGCCGCCGGATTGTGTACGCCGATGGCCTTTATCGGCATCAAGAACATCGCCATTCATTATGGAATGATCGGCACCAATGCCACATCCGACATGAGCCGCATGTTTCTGGACATGCACCCCCAGATTGCCATGTGGAGTCTGCCGGTGGCGTTTGGGTTTTCCGTGCTGACAGGTCTGGTCTTTGGTGTCTATCCGGCGCAAAGTGCCGCCCGTCTCGACCCGATCGAAGCCCTGCGTCACGAATAGGCTGCCTTACGCAGTTGTGCTGTGGCGCGGCTGCGGAATCAAGCGGAAGGAGCATCTGCCGGCCCGCGCAAGCCGGCGCTCATTCCTCCCGGACGGAAAGAGTTTCCCAGCGCTCATATGCGTGCGTCAGCCGCGCCTCCAGATCGGCCATCTGGCTCGATACGGCGGCAATTTCATTGCCTGCCTGCCTGTAGAAACCGGGATCGGCCATACGGGCGTGCAATTCCGCCTGCTGCGTTTCCAGCTGCTCGATCAGATCCGGCAGCTTCTCCAGTTCCTGGCGCTCCTTGAACGACAGCTTCTGCCGGACAGCAGCCTGCGGCGACGGAGCATTCGCCGGCGACTCTTTCGGCGCGGATTTCACTACGGATTCCGTCTCGCGACGGTTTCGTTGCCGAAGATAGTCGTCGTAGCCGCCGTCGTATTCGGTCACCGTTCCATCGCCTGAAAGCACCAGGGTGCTGGTGACCACATTGTTCAGAAATTCCCGGTCGTGACTGACCAGCAGCACGGTGCCCTCATAGCTGGCGACCAGTTCTTCCAGCAACTCGAGCGTTTCGGCATCCAGATCGTTAGTCGGTTCATCGAGCACCATCACGTTCGACGGCCGTTTGAAAAGCCGGGCCAGCAGCATGCGGTTGCGTTCTCCGCCTGACAGCAGCCGGGCGGCGCGGCGGGCTCGTTCCGGAGTGAACAGGAAGTCCTGCAGATATCCATAAATGTGCTTGCGCTGTCCGTTGACCTCGATGGTTTCCTGACCTTCGCCGACATTCTCGACAATCGACTTGTCTTCATCGATCTGCTCGCGCAGCTGGTCAAAATAGATCACCTGCAGATTGGAACCCTGCCGGAGCGCGCCGGAATCCGGCTGTAGTTCTCCGAGAATCAGCTTGAGCAGCGTGCTTTTGCCGGCACCGTTGGGACCGATGATGCCGATCTTGTCTCCCCGGGAAATCACCGTCGAAAAGTTCCGGATGATCGGCCGGTCACCATAAGAAAATCCAATGTCCCGGGCTTCCAGCACCAGTTGTCCCGAGCGATCGGCTCCGGAGACCTGCATCCGGACCTGCCCGACCTTCTCCCGGCGCTGGCGTCGTTCTTCGCGCATTTTCTTCAAAGCGCGAACCCGACCTTCATTCCGGGTCCGGCGGGCTTTGATTCCCTGACGAATCCAGACTTCTTCCGCCGCCAGTTTTTTATCGAACAGGGCATTCTGCTTCTCTTCGGCTTCCAGCCATTGCTGCTTGCGCTGCAGAAACAGGGAGTAACTGCAGGTCCAGTCGAACAGACGCCCCCGGTCGATTTCCAGAATCCGTGTCGCCAGGGACTGCAGAAAGGCCCGGTCGTGAGTGACAAAGATCAGGGTCCCTTCATATTGCTGCAGAAAGCCTTCCAGCCAGGTGATCGATTCGATATCGAGATGGTTGGTCGGTTCATCGAGCAGCAGCACATCCGGCTGCCGGACCAGCGACTGGGCCAGCAGCACCCGCCGCTTCATGCCGGACGACAATGCCTGAAACCGAGCAGCGCGATCGAGTCCCATACGGGACAGCACCCGGTCGACTGCCTGATCGGCTTCCCAGTCGTGCCCGGATTCATCCAGCGCGCCCCAGCCTGTCGAGACAATTTCTCCGACCGACTGTTCGGTGCCGATCGGCACTTCCTGAACCAGCCGCCCGACGCGAATGCCATGGGCCAGAGAAACGGTTCCCTGATCCGGCACAACCTCGCCGGCAATGAGCTTCATCAGTGTCGATTTTCCGGCCCCGTTCCGGCCCAGCAAACCGATTCGTTCTCCCCGGTCAATTTCCAGGCTGATCTCCTCCAGCAGCGGCTCCCCGCTCCAGTTGAACGTCACCTCGCGCACACTCAACACCGACATCCCTGACTCCGCATCGAAACAAGACGCTGCCGAAAATCATTTCCACTGTTCCCGGAATCTGCCTGGCCGCAAAAACCTGTGCCGGCAGATTCTGTTTCGGCTGATGCTCTGCCAGCAGAATCTGGATCGACCGATCGGGGACCGCAAATCCGGGAGCGGAGCAGTCTAAACCATTTTCATGGTTCTGGTGCAGGCGAATGGACGCGATTCACCGCCTGAATGCCCATTTTATCCCCTGCGGAACACTGAAGACCATTTCCGAAATTGCTCAAGAGAATTTTCGACGCGGCTGCGCAGGTGCCGGCCGAGATTTCCGGTCATCGAGCCGGTGGCTCTTTCCGGTGCCCGCGTCGGAGGGTGTCAGAACGGATGATTTCCCAATCCGCGGGGCGAGGACGATTCATGAAAACGGAATGAGTGTCATC
>Ga0182738_1000274_pt1 | contig 78796 bp, 48 predicted proteins | sample eDN5th30CBELigMG_FD_128876 | JGI IMG/M metagenome (GOLD analysis project Ga0182738, IMG submission 128876) | Enriched Miracle-Growth compost microbial communities from Emeryville, California, USA - eDNA 5th pass 30_C BE-Lig MG (version 2)... ... | reverse complement strand
TCTATTCAGAAAAAATGGATCATTTACTTTAATGTATGAGACTGCAGTGTTCATTCCATCACTAAAAAGACGGCATTTACGCAAATAAGACAAGTTGTTTTCGAGTTTAGTTCCGAGATCCAAGAACAAAATTGAATTGTCAGGTCTTTCATAATCCTGAGGGAGAAGAGTTATTGGCGAAAGGTGAGGTTTTTGAGTACCAAGACAAATTTTTTGCAGGCAGCTAAAAGAGCCACACATCTAGCAGTAGAGCCCAAGATTTGGTTTTTGACGAATTTTATACCAATTTCGATGAAAGCAGGATGAATGCTTTTCTTTAGAAAGAGATGAGGATGAAGATTGAATAAAGGCTTACATCGTTGTGATCTTGTTTAAGATGGAAGGTGGTTGGGACTCTGATTTCTTCAAAATTCATTTGAAAAGAGGAAGGAGCGGTAGAAGATTCCTGGAAGGTGAATGATGAGAAGAGGAAGAGAAAAAAAGAGGGATACCATTTTTGGGTCAGATAAATAAATAAACTTAAAGATCAAATTATGTAGGTATTATTAATGTACATCACAATTTATTCTTGGCAAATCTTTAATCGATCGCAGACTCATCTTTTTATTTCAAATTTTTCTGATTGATTAATTTAAGAGTTGGAGATGAGGTCGAATGAGATGGAAAAATTGAATATTGAACAGATATTTAAGAAATTAATCAATTGACTCAGAATTGAGAATCAGAAAAAAATATTGAAAATTGGCCAATTAGACGAGAGAGATTATTTGGAGAAATATTTTTTTTGAAATTATAGACAAGAACAGGAAAAATTTCATCAGAACAGTTTTTACTTATAAAAATCAAGGAAATTTTAGATGGGACAATAAACTAAGACCGAAGAAGAAGAAGGAGACAGTTTCTATATCTACTCAAGGTCGAGACAATACATGGGATAATAGCAGAGAATTTTGTTTGTCTTATTATCAATAAGTGCTTGACACAGAACAATCGTCTTTTTCAATCCTTCTTCATTCTCATTTTCAGATTGCAAATTTAATTGATCAACAAAATTTCCAGTGACTTTTCCACTCGTCTTGTATTCATTAACAATATCTATTGATTCTTCTCCCTGAACTAGAAACATAACCTTCTCTTTGACTTCATCTTCAGTATGTAAGGCTTTATTATTTTTGTAAGACCGTTCAAGTTGCTGAGAATTCCATTTGATGACAGTCGATAAAAAGCAGTTAGATTTTACCAATTGGGCTACATGTTGATAGTCTGAGGAAGTTTCATCAAGAAGCTCATACTCATCTTCTGCACTTGGAGTTTCATCAAGAGGAGTGGGGATAACATCGGCAAAAGAAAATTCTGTGTGTTTTTGCTTTTCATTATTAAGGACTGAATTTTGTTGCTCATGAACCATATCATTGAATTCTTTGAAAAGCTTACAGAGAGCTCTTAAGTTAGAAGAATTTGAATCATACTGATAGAGACTCCATGACCCAAGTTGTTTAAATTGTAATTCCTCATTTTTTATGATTTTCTCAGCTCTTGCTTTATCGATAAAGAAACTTGGATCATTTTTTATTTGGATATGACCCTTAGAAATGTTTGCGATGAAATCACTTTGGAATAGTCTTTTGAGAACATTCACCAGATACTTGGTCTTGCCCATCATAACGTACGAAAAATCGTCTAATTTGATTGTGGAGATCTTTGAAAAATGTCTGATCTGTTCGCATTTTGTCAAGACTGTATCTGATTTCTGAAGCTGGAATTCCGCAACACTCAATGATAAAGTTTCATTATCAATAAATCTCCTGAGTTGGACGAGGTTCTTCTCGCTGTGACAAAGAGCCAAGAGGAAAATTATATGTTTATTGGCTCTCCTGTCAAAGACTCTTTCGATCTCATACGAAATCTTTTTGGTCTCCAAGACATGAATACAATTTTTTAGGAATGTCTTTGTGATATAATCAAACACTTTACTGACTCTGGGTTCATCAGTATCATCACTTTGAAGCTCAATAATTTTGAACAAATGTCTAACTGCCTCTTTCGCCTTTTTCCTGCAAACTTGAACCTCTTTAGCACCATCATTATCAAAGGCATAGAAAACGAGAGTAGATTTATCTTGTATGTTGGTTGGGATAACTCGAGTTTGAGCATTATTTTCTTTTAAAACTCCTTGAAAATAATTTGTTTTCATTAAGCATTCAACATCTTCACTGCTCATATCTGAGCATTTTGCATAATGAATACGGTTTATCTTTTCTATAAACTTGGAAATACTCTCCTTGAATCCTTTCACCTGTACCTTGTTTTCAGTAATTATTGTCTCAATGTTTGATTTACAAGACTCTCCAAATATTTCTTTCTCGATTTTTGGGTCTTTTAGAAAACATAAGATATTTGGATCAGTAATTTCTTTAGTAATTTTTTCTTCAGATTCCTTACAACTCTGCAGTTGATTTGAAGAATTGACAAAATTTGTAAGAATATTTGATAAAGCTAAATTTTCCTTCTCAAAAGTGAGATTTTGTGGCCAGATTTTCAAGTCCTGGAGCCTGTGAAGCAGAACAGAGAGTTTGTTGGCTTGTTTCGGAGCAAAATTGAGTTTGATATCGAGGCTGTCGAAGCTTAATTCGTAGAGAGTTTCAACAAAGAGACTGACACTCTTTGAAGTATAGCATGAAATCGAAACTTCCATGGTTGAGATTTCTGTAGATTAAGAATAAATTATAATTATGAAAATTTTTTTCTGGTTTAATCATGATGGTCAAATGTTTTGAAACTTTTCGCTCTAAATACCTTGTGATTAATTTTTTATTTTAGTTGTTGGATTTGGAAAAAGAGAAATTTCCAGTATGAGCAGAGGAAAGAAAATCAATTTAATATGAAAATAATAAGGTATGGTAATTCTACGTTTTGTTGTTGGAAAAACTTGACAAAACATCAATTCATTGTAAATTCATGTTTTGAAACTTTTTTTTGAGGGAAATGAATAAAAAATTGGATAACCTGATGAAATTTTATTTGACTGAAATTTGACTCGATTTGTGTTTTGTTTCAAAGGATCTCAAAAATCTGACCACCTGATTGAACTTGAGAATTTTCTTGATTGTCAAAAAGAATCAGAATGAGCTAAAAAAATTTCAGACAGTATTTTTCACATCTCACCAATCCTCATTAGAGTAAATTTTAGAGAGTGCCTCTGAATCTCAGTTGACTTGTCTCTTAAATGGCTCTTGTTGAGTTGAAGTGAAATTTTACTGTTTTTTAATTTTTTTCAGAAATAAATTTCTTTGAGCTCAAAATTAAAAAAAAAAATGAAAACTATTTTTGGCATCAATCTCTTCCCTTATTCAAGGGGTTAAATTTAAATAAAATCAATTGAAAAAATCTCCAAAGAATAAAAAAAAAGAAATTCCTTTTGAAGTCCTGGATTGTTTTTTTTTTTCAATTATTGAGGTTGATTTTCTGAAGACCTGAGAGAGGGGACATAGAGTTGAACATTGTAAACGAATTGAGGAATTAAAAATATTTATAATTTTAAAGAAGAAAATAGCTTTTCAAGTCCCAGGCTAAAAATACAAAAAGAGCCTTTCATTTGGATTTTTTCCTTTGAGTGTAACTTTAAGGCTTCGAGAAGAACTTCTCATGTCAAAATATCATATTCCTTTGAACCCACTCCGAGAAAGAGAACCCTTTGCTCGTTGTCAATTCTGGTTCTTGTTTTTGAAGTGCTTTCTCGATCAATATATTGACTTCTAAAAATGCTAATGGATTCTAAAAAAGGATATTCTTTGAATTTTGTCTGAAGTTTATGTTCAGATTCATGTTCTTAGCAAGTAGCTTGAGCTATCTCGAAACATGAATGGCAAATCCGAGAGACCTTTCTCAAGAGCAGAGGCTTGAAGGGATCAAATAGTTGGGATTCAACATTTTGTGAAAAAGGATTTGAAGAGCGATAAATTGATGATTAACACTTTTTTGAAAAGATAGAAACTTCTAGCTTCCCCTTGCCCTTCATCATTTGGGATATGTGTCACTCTTTGATGCAAAAGAAGAAAGAATAGACTTCTAAGAAGCAATTTATTCCATAACTGTTAAAATTCTTAATTAAAAGTTTTTCCCCTTGAAAGTAACGTTGAAAGGAAGTCAAACTCTATTCTTTTCCTTCTTGTTATTCTCAGATGAACTCTGCAACTCTCTAAATGATATTTGCTAGCAGGCATTGAATTTCCATTTTCTTCTTCTAGAATCAAGGAATTTTTTTAGGAAGTTGTCCCAAAGCCTGTGAGTTAGCCGATAAGGATCAAGAAAGCTCAAGTTTAAAATATAAGATGCTTAGTTTATCCTGATTGTGAAAGGAGTATCTTTTCTATTTCTATTGATGATTTTTCTTTTGGAAGGTTCGAAACCGAAAAGGCTTTTGCCTCGATATTTTCACGATGACAAGCAAAACTGGAAGAAGAGCAAGAATCCAGAGCTTCAAAGAGTCAGAAGAACCGTAAGTGCTATTCGATCCTTTGAATTTCCGCCCCCTTTGATGAAGAATGGTGGAAGAAGAAAAATTTGAGAATCTACATTTCTAATTATGTTCTCTTTTTGAATATCGGTCAGGTATTGGATAGAAATTTTGGATGGTTTTATCTTTAATTTGGATCTCGTAGAAGGCTGAAATTAATCAAGATTTTTTAATCCAATGGAACATGCTGAGAAAAAGACTCGGTTGCAAAGAAAATTTAGAAGTCAATAAATCCTTTGCCGAAAACTGTTTTATCCTTTCCAGAAATGCTAGAAACTTTTTCATTTCAGAAAAAACCTATGAATGATGATGTTCTCAGCAGTAAATATACTTCAAATTGTTTGAGACTTGAAGAGACTTAACCATATAGAATTCTGAAGTTGAAAGGAGCGAGATTGTGAGAGCTCATTTTTTAGATTCAAAGGGCATCAAGATCAAAATTAGTTAAAAAATGAAACACATTTTAATATCTAATTTTAATTAGTTCATAGATGCATAAGCCAATACTGATCATTTCACCTCTTGTTATTTGATTTCTGTTTTACTAAACTTTTATATTAACCTCTTTGATGCTTGAAAATATTGAGAAACAATGCTTGAGACTGATTGTAAAGAGTTTTTTATCAGAATAAATTTTGTTTTGTCAGAGTAAAAGTCTCTTGTTTACAAATAATTAATTGCGAAAATCTGCATATCTGATACTGACAGAAAGTTTTTAAATGATCTTGAAAATTATAGTAGGATGTGAGCAAACATAAGACAAGTCATTTTTGGGTTGCTGAGGATGAAGAGAGAGGAAATCTCTGCTTTTTATGACTGTAAAGTTCCAAGATTCGATTTCGGAATTTTCTCTTGATTATCTAACTTAAAAAGAACTTGTTATTTCCTTATTATTCCATAAAGAATTATCAATATATCTCGGAAAAATTCGATTTCTTTTTCGCAAAAAAGTAAGAATCAAAGCCATTGGTATTGTTGTACAAACCATTTTTGTCAGAGCGAGTTTTTTCCATTTGAGACAAAGAGTTGATCTTTATTTCACAGGCAATAATTGTTGTTACTCATTAATTAAAAATGGAATTTAATTCTTCAAGTATCGAGTTTGGTGCGCTTGATATTGCATACCTTCTAGAAAGGATTTTCCTGGCCTACCATCTCGAGAGGGCCAAAAACAATTAAATTTAAATTCAATTAAACACTAACCTTCTTTTCTATATATACCATATCTAGGAATTGTCTATTGATTAAAAATACCAATCTTAAATCTATTCCTCGATGAGCTACGTACACGATCCTGAAACTGGGTTTCTTTCCTTTGAGCCTTTTCTCAAGACCTTACCTGAGTCGAAACGATATTTCCAAGCTCATTTAATGCCAACTCGTTCCAATACTCCTGAAGATACAAGTCCTAGCAAGTGGAGCCAGGATTATTCATCGGATCGAGACTCTTTTTTCGAAGCCGGCACTCCTACCACAGGCAGCGCCTCCAAAAGAAGTTTCAATGCAGCTGATGATATCCCTGATTCTTCAGCTCAATTTGAAATTGAGTAAAGAGGGAGATTTTTCATGGAGAATTAACATAATCTTTAGTGTTCGTCCAAAAAGAAGAAAGTTCAACAATATCCAAGAAAGAATCTTGTTTGTAGAAGACTACAAAAGGAAATACAAGACCGAAATGTGCAAAAACTGGGAGCTACGAGGTACCTGCAAGTTTGGAGATAAGGTAATGCTATAATCATGCTCATTTTCTTACTCCTCTAAAGTGTTGTTTTGCTCATGGAAGGCATGAGTTGAAAGGGAAGGCCCTCACCCATGTAAAATACAAGACAAAGCCCTGTAAGCAATATCATCAGGCAGGATTCTGTCCGTATGGTCAGAGATGCCAATACTTGCATCGGGAAGCTTTGAGTCCGAATATTTTCTTCTGCCCATTAGAGGAGAAATCAAAACAAAATTACTATACTTATGACATGCTTCATGAAGTGAATGTCATTTGCACAACTGATGCTGATCTAGACAGCTTATTTGAAAATTTACCCCAAAGGTACGGGAGGATTGAGATCAATAATGTCTGAAATAACACTTGTAGGTCACGTTTGGAGGTATTTAGCAAATTGGCTGTTTCAGATGATGCTTAACTTTTGTTATTTAACAATTTTATAATAAGAGTGTAATATCACACAGTGAGTTTGACAGAGAAAAAATGAAGCTCGAGAGTTTAAAGGAGCTTTTGGTTTATAATAATAATAATTTCTGGAGAACTTGCTGGCATTTTTATACAAATATATATCTAATATAATCTTCTTGTCGATATATAATATTCTACTTTCCTGTTTACCAATTGTTTGTATGTTTGGTCGTTTGATTTGAATTTTTACTTATTTATTTTTGAAATTTTATAAGTGATTGTTATTGCTTCATTTTACTCTGCATAAAAAAATCATATGTTTGCTTATTTTGAAGATATATGCTTTATGATTTCTTATATTTCTCATTTTGAAATGTCAAATATCCCCTTTCCTCTTTTTACTTTGGGCAAAGTTTCGAGAATTTTCTTTACATCTTCGATCTGCAAGAAATCAGCTTATTATTCTGTAGATTATCTCTCTCCTTCTTGATTTACATTTCCATTATCAATGATCAAAGCTCCATATTACTATTGATTAGAATCAAAAACTTTCAGACAGAATCAGAAATATTTGAGAGTTCAAAATCTCAACCTTTATCTTTTTAGATTTTTTGGAGAAAAGTGAAGAATTTGATTTTGTGAAATTTGAAGAAACAAAATCATCAATCAGAATTCAAAAGATGAAGAAATTCACGTGTGGATGGATGTTTGAAAATTTCAAACAGAATAAAAATTTTTTGATTTTAAAAAGTTCTAAAATATAAATTTGGCTCAATATTAAATAATAACACCAAGATTTAAAGAAACAGTTTTTTTTCGTTGGAGAAGCTCTTACCATCTGAAAAAGCGCAAATTTTTATGGTGTTTTCCAGTGCGGAAGTATTGTCAGTCATCTCTCCCAAAATTTTTTCTATATTCAAGAATTCCTTTCGGAAGAAAAAATTTTCCATGAACAGGAAAGGAAATGCTCTATGATTGAAGGATATCCTTAGAATTAACTTTTTATCTGTTTTTTCTGATTGATTAAGCGTTCAGCTGAACCTTGAAAAGAGAACATCTATGAAGAACAATTCTAAAGAATTATTTTGAAATTGTAAAATAAAGATTCAAGAAAGAAAATTTTACCATTCTGAATTTCTATCATTTCTTGGGGATGAAGGCCTCCAAGACAGATTTTGAAGAAAATAAAAATCAGTTTTCAGATCTTTTCGAATGGAAAGATTTGATTTATAACTTTGGATTCACAAAATATTGATCTTTAGAAGTTAACAGATATCAGTTGTAAAAAAATCTACCTTTGAATTTTTCTGAAAAGAAACTGCTCCATAAATAGGAAAGTGAAGATTGTGACATTTCTCTAGAAGGTTCAGCGAAGGATAATTCAAATGAAATTATATCCTGAAACCTAAAAATAAAAGATGTTTAAATAAAATTTATACATTCTTCCAACAGTCTCTGAAATTAATTTAGCCTTGCTTGAGACTCACTAAGCTACGACTTTGCCCTCTTTATCCTATTCTTCTGTCTTCAGGTAAGCAGAAGCCTGGAAAAAATGCATATCTTTTCAGTTTCTACTTAGTTTTAACCAGAAGAGTGAGAGAATATAAACGTACCTCGTGTCAACCATCGTTCCAGTTTTTATTCATTAAGACTTTAAGAGGGGACTTGGGGAAACCTCACAAAAGTAATCTCCATCCAAGAGAGATCTTTTCTAGATTATAACTTCCTGATGAAGAAAATAAAAAATTTAAAGCTATATTCAAAGAATTTCGATTTTTTAGCAACTAAAAATATAAGTTTGCATGCTCAATAGCAAATGTGGACTTCGTTCGATATTGATTCACATTCAGGCAAGATGAGGTTGAAATTGGTCCATTTCTGAAGTCAAAAATGAACCACGAAAAGAATTTTTGAAAATGTTCTCCCTTTCTGGTTAGGGATAATAGCATTCCAGAATCTAAAATCTGATGTGATACCCAAAATTTTTTATTTCGAGAATTTTTGCTTTCTCGAGCTCCAAAATGAAAGGACTTTTTTTACACAATAGGTAAGATTTTAAAGTTTAAAGAATTATAATAAAAAAAATACAGGCATATTTATGCAAAAAAAAACACATATACACACACACTTTATTACTCATTTTACTCTTTAAATTATTTTGCAAAAACAGTCAATACAGAAAATTTCCTCTTTAATTCTCAGGTTGTTGTGAGTTGGAAGAATATAGAGGAACCAAGATATTATTTTTATTATGCAAGTTTTCATTTTTCTCACCCACTATATTTTGAAACATTGTTGCAGGAAAAACAGTTGGAGTAAAGAAATCAGGTGAATAAACATTATTCAAAGCTGGATCTCCTCCTTGTATATTTAACTGTTTGGACAAATCATCATTGGGAGAAGAAATCTCGTGATCCAAACTCTTTCTCTTTGGTCTCGATTTATTCGATCTTTGCCCTTTCTTTTGAAGTTTTGGCAAAGCTGTTGAAGCTTTTGAAGTAGATTTGGAATTCAATCTATGACTGTCCGGACTCTTTACTGCTATTCCTTTGCTTGGTGTCTCTTTAAATAGAATGTTGAACTTTGTCTGGCTACTTTTGTGGGAATTTATCATGATATCATCTTTAAGTTCAAGTTTTTGTGATTTCGATTTGAAATGAGATGGTTTGCCTGTTCCAAGCAAAGATTCTCTCAAGCCATCGATAGAAGATTTTTGAGTATCATCGCCTTCTAAATTCAAATCTGCTTTTCTGAAAGAAAGACGAGCGCTTTGATGGAATCTCGAAGTTGTCAAAGGAGCCATAGTAACTTGACTTCTTGATCTGTACATTTTTTCTTTAGGAGTATCATCTTCAACAGGTGAATGTCTTGATGTCAGTGTTCCTGTTGGTGTTTTCAATGTATATCTGTTTTTATCCGAAAACATATCACCTATGAGAGAGGCTGAGAAAGGCACAGATGAGGTTATTTTACCTTTAGAAGGAGTGTTGAGAGGTCGAATTCTATGAGTAGAAGCGGCTTTGGGAATTTTGATTGGGTCATTGGGGATATATTGCCCTAAAATGTCAAATTTTAGGGAGATCAATCCAGCTCCATTTGACTTGGTTCGTTCCACTAGAAAGTTTAGAAAAGAAAAATAAATCTCTTGGTTACGGATGTTGATTTTCGAGAGCATTTTTGAGCTTTCAATCATCTTTTTAAGTTCAACAAGATGAGTTGTTGATTCTGTAAATTTGCGGAATTGGTTAACACTGGTACCGACTGACCTTCTCGAGCCTTTCAATTCTTCTCTTTGATGGGGGAAAGGTAAAAGACCTTCACCGCTCTTCGTTTTCTTTCTTTTCCAATCCATATATTCATCTTCATTCATATTTAAAAAGGCGAGTTTCATTTGCTCTTTCTTTTGTTTAATCAGGATTCTTCTCTTTTCTTCTTCTTTTTTCGTTTTTGACAAGAAAGCAGTTCCATCTCCATAAGATCTGACTCCAGTTTTATTTAAAGTAAGCTTTGTAACTTCATCCAATTTCGTATGGAAATCTTCGGTATCCAAATTTTCATCATCTTTAATATTTTGGTCAGGATTTGTATCAATCTTTTTATCAGTTCTTGATCCTGGCGCAACATCAGAACTAGAACAGAGGGGGTAAGTAAGATGACAACGAATAAGGAGTTTATTCTACTCATATTTCAATATATTGGATTCTTGACGCTTTCTCAGAGCAATCTTCACTGGTTCTGAAGGTTCCACTGAAGATTTTGTGAGATGAGGTGAAGGAATTGGAATGCTATTTTGTTGAAGACTGTTCACAGCTAAAGAGAAATTCGTTAATGAGGTGAACCAATTTCCTATTTCTTACATTCATCGCGGTAGTATCTAAGGAGGTAAATAGCTTCATTATAATATCCAAAAGCCATTTGTAGTCTTTTGATCATACTTTCAATTGCATGATCACGTAAACCTGGAATTTCTTTAATGAGTTTTTCCACTATTCAAAAGTTATTAGGATCTTCTCTCAAAATCCAAAGTACTTTCGAGCTGAATATCTCCAGTAATATCACATTGATCTAAAAGTAATTGGATATCATCCATTTTGATAAATGTAGCAATGAATTGATCTTCTTTGAGGCGCTCAGTAAACTCGGCAGCTTTCTGTGGAAAATCGCCAAATTTAGCCAGAAAGGCCTGGAAGACTTCAAGGAATTCTTCACCTTTTTCAACATCTCTTTCTGAAGCAACAGAATTTCCTGTAATGGATCTTGTAAAATTATTCGTCTCAGTTGCTTTGGGCGTCAGGACTTCTGATGGAATTTTCTTTGGCTTTTTGAATAGAGTGATTTGTTGGGTCATTTCTTTGCCAAGTTTTCTCAAATTATCTGGCATTGCGATATCAGCGTATTCGGCTGCTAATGTTATCACTTTACCCAATCTCGCAGCCATTTCGATAAGATCAAGATAACATCTCATGAGGAATTTTTCATAGTTTTTCACGAGATTGAGGTCATTTTCTCTTTGTCTTTGGATTTCAAAGGCGTATTTGGCCTGGTTTACAGTGAGAAGCTCAGAATTCACCATTATGATGCCTAAGCCTTCACTTTCTTTGGGCTCTGAAGGTCGACGTTCTGATGCATCAGGAGATGTTTTAAATTGCTCCAATTCTTTCTGCAGCTGAACCAATAGATTCTCTTTTTTGAGTTTCTAGAGAGGAAATGATAAGAGTGAAAATTGAGACAAAACTATACATCATTTTGCATTTCTTGATAAAGCTTGTTCATGCTTGTTTCTTGGAAAGACTGTTCAACATAAACTTGAATCAGTTTCGATCCCAAATCATCTGGACCATTGGGGAATTTCTCGTAGAATTTTGAAATTTGACCGAGATAAAAGTTTCGATCTTCTGGTTTCTAATGAGAATTTATGAGAAAATATTCGATTTTTTCTTTGAAATACTTGAGCGTTAGCTGACATTAAACTATCCCTTGAAACGCCTGAAGTATTATGTCTCAGTCTACTTCCCTCCAACCTGCTTTCTTCAGTAAAAAGGAGAGGGTTCTCCTTTTCAGCCAAGGCTCTGATAACCTCGATTGCTTTCTCTTTATTTACAGAATCAAAGAACAAACTAGAAGAGATATTTGGTAAGGACAATATTTTCATAGATTAATTCGAACTTGTGAATATTCTCCATGAGAAGAGCATAGCGAGAGACGGCCTTGCAGTTTTTTTTCCGTTCAACTAATTCTGCTTGTTCTCTACTCAATCTTGTCAATTCCATTGTCAACATTATCAGACTCATTCTTCCTTCCTATTCATAGAAAAGCCCAGTCAATATTCATTCAAAACATTTTATCTACATCTAATTCAACGAGGACGTTGGAGTGTTTGCCTTGCTGATCATGCATGATTGCTTCTTCAGACTCCATTTCTTTATATTTATCCTTTTTATAGGCAGATTCTCTTCTTGCAAGGGAACTGGTCAGATCCCTAATTTCATTTAATTGATAGAGAGTTTCGCCCTACTAATTAGTCCGCATAATATAACTCTTTTACTTGTTTGGTTTTGGCTTTAAACTCGATTTCTTTCAAATGTGTAAACCTCCTATCAAAATGTTCTGAGCTCAATCTCAGCATATTCACCTTTTTCTCAAGAAGATACTAGAATTATGTTATTTTTATAGGATTTCCATCTCATCATACATGATCTTTGGACACTTCATTGAGTTTCTCTTTGACAGCAGCCTCGGCCTCGCCTTCTAAAATATACAATCTTTCAATATTCTCCCATGCTTCTTTCAGTTGAAGTAATCTTTCACCCATATTCGCAGGATCTTCGTCTCTGACAGGCATATATGGAGGAATTCTTTCTGGAGTCTGTTCAAGGGCAAAATGTGCAATTTCCTTTGGGATCATAGACTCTAATTCTTGCATTTTGGTCATATAAACCTCCACATCGGCTGTTTCTTGAGCCTCTTTTTGTTGATTTCTTTTAAGCTGTGCCAATAACTCTTGTTTCTTTTTATTTGTTGAGGTCAGATGGTTGACTTGAGCGCAGAGCTGGGAGAAATAAAGAAGGAAAATATGAGTAAAAATACCTTGGTTTCGTTTTCCTGGAGGGTTTCTGAAGCAGTAAGAAACATTTTCTTTTTGTGTTTTTCAAATTCAGCCATGATGAGACCACTTTTGGCTTTCATATTTTCATCATATCTTGCCTTTTTCTGTGCCTCTGCTTCCTCATCAGCAGTTCTTTCTTGGAATCTTGCACGCCTGCCCTTTTTCTTTTCTGTTGTTGGGTTTGATGTCAGCATATTGTATGATGGAATAAAAAAATAACTTCTGAATGATGTATGTATAATTTTTATTCGAATCAAACTTTCCTTCTTTTAAGAAAATCACCGCAATTAGTCTCTAAAATAAAATAGAGCTATGTGAGATAGTATTTTAAATATATACTCTGAAAGGATTGCGGTTTTAAAGGATTGTTGGCGTCCTGATGGAATTTAATGCTATTGAAATTGGAGTATTCATAAATTTTGCTGAGTTTTGAGATTGGAGAGTTGCAATATTGAATTAGCCATTTGAATTAAACCCTCGAATTTTTGTGAAATACGTTTCTCCCCCCAATCCAATCCAATTTTTGGAAGTCAGAGAAAAACTTTGTCAATCTCAGCAAAGAAAGACAAAAAAAAATTTTTACTCTTTGAGATTTTTGGGAATTTTTAGGGAAAAAGTTTTTCAAATAAAAAAATCTTCCTTTGTTCAAATAAAAAATTTTAAAGAACAAAGAAGGTGGGAAGATGATAAAAAATCTCAAAAAAAAAAATTTGAAACGAAAATCATTTGTTTTTGTCAGAGCAAAGCCATTATTAAAAATTATTTTTCTCCAACTTGAGTGAGGCCATTTTCCTGTTCCTTGGAAAAGAAAATACTCGCAAAGAACTCACTTTATTTTGTCAAATAATTTCTGGGCATATTTTTTAAATGAAAAATGGTTTTGTCAAAACTCTTTATAGTTGATGCGAACTCAACTGGTTTTAAAATTCCAAGAAGAAATCTTTATCTCAATGCCAATTTTGATTTTATTCATTTTAAAATCAATTTCTTCATCAGGGTGGAGAGTTTATAAGATTTTACTTTGAACTCAATAATTAGGAACAAAATAATTGAGAAGTGACGGCTGCAACAGGTTCGAGTTCGAAAAAAAGAAAACCAAATTCCGAATCAAAAACTCCATTTTTATCAAGAAATTAATTTTTTATTTGCAAAACATTAAACTACTGAATAAAGCTCCGCACTGTTATTCAAACTAAATCTTTATTAAATCGACGATTTACTGACTTTCATAAAGAATAAATTTTCAAGCTTTCAGATTCCTTCATAATCTAAACCGACAATGCACCAAAATCTCTTTCAAGCCTGAGCAAGACCTCACGATGTCCTTGAGAATTGATTTGAAATGAAGGATTTAAATTCAAGCTTTTTTGAAATTGGCAACAGCTTTTTCTTTTTAAAAACATAGATGATCTGATTAATTTACCACTGTATTTAATTCCTTTCCCTCTTAACAAAACTGAGAGATGGATGAACCCTATAGAGTAATTTTAAGAGCTTCTGGACATTTTTCCTTCGGAGAAGGGCGTCTTTTAGTATCAAACGGCCTTTTTCTTCCACAGTTTATTGCGATTTCAAAATCAAACAGAATTATGAGACTTTTTCTCCGTGACTGAAAACTGGTTTAATTAAACAAAAAGATTTTAATCATAACTGTCGCGTCCCATGAAAAACTCGAAGAAAAGGATGCCCAGAGTGGCCTCACGTTTGAAGAATAGGCAGAAAAGAAAAAAAGTTTCTTTGGAAAAATTGTTTAATTTCGAAGAAAAATAAAAATTAACTTTTTAACAGTTTTATGGAGATTTCAAAGATGATGAATCGAAAGGAAATGCTGTTTTGGAGCCTTCTCTTCCTCTAGCTTCAAGATTTCGCCCAACAAACAAGGCAGAAGAAGCCTAAATTGATTTCGAAACTAAAGAATGAGAGAATAGCTATTAATTTTACTTAAAACTTTTTAATTGATTAGTCGACGACGAAAAACAAATCAAGGTCAAGATCCTAAATATATCTTGAATTTATAAAAGTTTAATTATCTGCTTTTTTGTTAGTTTTGTGATGTCAAGCTCACAAAAATCTCAAGTCTCTTCAAAACATCTCGCTTCCATCTGCAAAAGTAACCCATCTTTCTTTGCCAAACTAACAATCTCTGCAAATTACCAAAAATCCATTCCAAATATCGTTGATGCTATTGTCTTAATCGTTGAGTACATTCAGCTATATGCCCAAATTTCACTGTTAAACTATTACTTGTACCCTGACAACTCCTCCTCATCTGTTCAGCTCCATCAGATCTTGGTTCCAATTGGCAGAGTTTTTCTCGCTGGGGGGTTTTTCAAAGATACAAAGGAGAAAGACACTGTTTTATGGCTGTTTTTTTGCTCTTATGGTATTTAGTCTTTTGAAGATTTGCCTGCTCGCTTATGTTTGTTATGCTGCAAAAAAGGGAGTCAAACTGCAAAAGAGTGTGAGAATAGTTTGGAACTGGATATTTTATTTTCAAGCGAGGGTCTTTTACTCATTTATGATGTCTTTCTGGGTGATTTTGGTTCAGATTGTTATGGTTAATGATGCTGGATTTGGATATTTTTGGCGATATTGCTTGACAATTGGCCCATGTTTGATGATGTTATTTGAGCTTTTGGTGTCAGCAATTATCGAGCAAAGCTTGAGTTATAATCTTCCAACAAAACGTTTTCTGTCCAGAAAGGCCAGTGTCGTTGAGACAATCACGCTTGTCCAAAAATTGGTGAATCAAAGTTTCTTGATTTTGTATTTAAAAATGACAAGTCATTCTATGACTTTGGCTTGGATAGCAAATATCTTCAACTATGGATTGAGTGTGATTCGAGATTTTTACTTTTTCAGGAATATTCCACCATACAACATTAAGGCTGTGATCTTTAAATCCTCATTGTTGGTCATAACGACAAGTCAAAGCTTTGCATATTTAATTCAAACGTTTCTGAGACAAGTCTACGATGAGAAAATGGATCCGAACTTTCCTGTGATAATCTGGATGATCTTGGGAGTTTTCAGTGTGACGGTCGCCCACAAACAAATTGAACTGATATTTTTGAAGCTTGTGATGGGAACCAGAGGTTCTTCTAAAAAGAGTTTTCTGGAGTCTTCGAATCTGATGATTCACAAAATTTTTACAATCAAATATTTTTACAAAGAAAAGAAACTGCCAGGTCATCAAACTCAAAATTATTCTTTTCCTTATTTGGTGAGCGAAAGTATCGATCTGTGTTCTGAAAGAATAGAGGAAAAGATGGATGGAAATCCTTCGTCAGCGAGATCTTTAAAATTCTTGAACAAATATTTTGTTGGACATTTGGAGAATCTAATTGAGAAATTTCCGAAAAATAATTTGATTAAATTAATACTTGCTTGGTTTTACATCCGGAAACTGGACCTCTATGGACCTGGAATTCGAATTTTGCATGGACTGATTCATTCCAGAGATAGAAGCGCAGCCTTCAATGCTTCATTGTTGATCTATGAACTTGAAAAGAGAATAAAAAATATTTATAAAAATGAAAGTAGTAAGCTGGATTTAGGAGAATACACCAAAAGTTTGACAGCTGTTATAAATCTGAAAAGTTTGATATTAAAACAAGCCAACCTGCAGATAAAATTGTGCTCAGAAATAAGTCAGAGTAATCAGGACCTTCATCAAATATTCAGGACTGCTCAGGATATCTATCAGACTCGAGCTTCGGTGATAAAAGAGATCAAGAAAGTTTTTAACATTGTGCCGGAATATTATTTGGAGCCTTATAAAATTTGTGCGCATTACCACTTGAATCTGAATTTTTCCTTGGAAGCGTACGAACATTATGAAAAACTTTACGAGCGTCTAGCGCATAAAAATGACAAAATCTTATCAAACACAAATCTAACACAAGAGACCTTGTATAATAAGAATACAAATATTTTGATATTTTCAGGAGCGAAAGCCAACATGGGAATCATAAATTATTGCTCGAAAGGCTATAGGAACTTTGTCCAACATCCAGTCATTGGCACGCATATTGGAACCCTATGTCCTCAGAGTCTTCGAAAATTCTATTCCTCAATCATCAATAATCTTATTGAAGAAGGGAATAAAGGTTTCCTCGAAAAGATTGAGCCCAACTTCTACTTTAATTATCCGACGCTCGAATTGTTTCCGATGCAATTTTATATGAACGTTGTCCCATATTTCACTGAAGGCCTTCACTACGCTTTTATCAGTCTTCCAAGTTCTTTAGGACATGAATTGATATCATTTTTGGAAAATGGAGAAATTGAAGCGTATACTCCGGGGATTGGTCGAAGTTTGAATTTAACTCAAGCTACAAGGAAAGGAAAAATGGTGTTGAATGTTGCGAACATCAGCAAGGAATTGCAAAGAGTCAATGAAGCATTTAATGTGATAAGAAACGGGAATTTATCAAAGATGACAGCGGAAGAAGCAAAGGAAATTTGTGAGAGCTATCTTGGAGAAGGCGAGATATTAAAGTTAAAACCCATTCAGTTTGGGGATATGAAAATCTTTGAAGAGGAAGAAGAGTTGAATCATAATGTTTATCGATGTACAATTATTGAAGTCACAGTTGGTCCATGTTATTTTAGAAGACTGAAGCTTGAAAAAATAGAGAATAAAGTTTTTCGGAGAGGAACAGATCAGCGACATGCAACCGGAAGATTTGGACCAGACACTCCTTCCCCAGTTGCAAAGAAAGGAAGAACCTTGAAAAGTCAATTTTATAGTTTTCCAAGTGATGTCAGCCCAAGGAATCGTCCAATGTTCAGTGAGCCAAGTGAATATGAGACTGGAAATGAGAAGGAGACTGGGTGGATCAACCTTGAGCCATTGGTGAGCCCATCAAACCAAACACGCTTTGAAACCCTTGGGATTGAAGGTTTGCCGAGATTAGTTTCTGAAACTAATGAAAGATGGATTTCATCAGGCGATCAAGTTTTAACTTCAACAGCCAGGAATTTAGTTCCAAATTCTCCTGTTACGATTCGAAGACACTTTTTTATGGGAGTTGAGAAGATGACAGAATTTATGTCGTTAAGTGAGGTCCTTGAGAGCGAGGTGACAAGTGATGATACCAAATTTTACAAAACAAAAGGCCAATTAAAGGCTACAATGGAGACTCAAGTCACTTCTGCTTCCTCTTCAAATACCGCTCGGCTTGCAAAGGCTCTGAATGAAGCAATCAACACTCCTTATCGTCCAATTTCTCATCGAGTTTTCGGTGGACTCATTTGTGTTTTGTTCTTGAGTATAATTATCTCCCAGATTGGTATGAAAATAATCATGGATAACGAAACAGGAAACCTTGAAACCAAGAAAAAAGTGCTGAGAAGCGCTGAAAGAAGGAATGATTATTTGATTAGCATTAACAGAAGATATCGCTATTTGGACGGAGCTATAAAGGGCTGGTACGCTCCAAATGATATTTCACCCGACGCAATCCCTCGTATACTGAGCTATGCAGTACCAAACACGACTTCGCTAGCTCAAGAGAATGCGAGACTGATGATTTATACAAGATCTTTAGAACCAGATGATTTGAAAAAAATGTACATAACAAATGTGAAGGTTTATCAGAATGGGTATAATGATCCAAATCCAGTTTCAGCGAATTTTACGAGCTTTCAGGCAACAGAGCAGGTCGTGCAGGCAAGTTTGAAAGCGATCACTTTAATAGAAGGAGATTACATGAAATCTAAAGAATATCTGGACTTTATTTTTCTCAATGCGGTGAATGATTTACTTCTAGTGGGAGAGATCACAGCTGATTTATTTTTGGAATCGATGAATTCACAGACGAAAGTGTTGAAAACGAAAATGACACAAAATTTTATTATTGTGTTTGGAGTCTTTGGCGTGGTGGGTGTCTTATCTTTGATTTTGATCTATCGAGAATATTGTAACGAAGTCAACAATTTGACAGCTTTTGTAAAGATTAACAAAAAAGGAGTGGCTAACGTCTCAGCAAAGTTGATAAGATTTTCGAAACTAATTGAAGATGATGTCAATTTCGAAGATCTGAAAGAGGCATCATCTGCAAGTCATCTGAAAGAATCGACTGCATCTTTTGCAACTGACAATGAGAATTACGCAAAGCGAAAGAGGAATCAAGCCAAAGAAGATGCTCAAGTTCCCAACTCGACAAAAATTGGATTAAAGTATCGACTTTTAATGGCTAAAGAAATCGTTTTCCTTGTGGTTCTGATGGGTCTGATAGCCTTGATGATCAGCTTGGTAGGTCGATACATTGATATACTCTCCGGAAGTTTGAACCAAATTCATTTTCTTGATCGAATGATTTATAAATTTGACCTTGCAGCAAGTACATATTTTGATCTTCTGGCAGAAAATGGAACGAGTTATGTAAGAAATCATTTGACTCCTATTGAGTTTGACAATGGAATTGCAACTGTGGGAATAGTACGAAACTCAATTACAGAGCAACTGCAAAATTCTGATGGCAGCTATGATCCAGTCATTGAAGGAATTTTGTTTGATAATGCTTGCCATTATTTAAATGCGACTGATGCAGCTGCATGCGTTGCGAAGCAAAAAGGCGCTGAAACTGTGAGTTTTATCCAGCTTGTGAGCAATTTGGAGGCAGTTTTAATCAGTATGAGGACGAGATATGAGCAGTCGGATAAAAGTATAGCTTCCCTTGCAAATTTAATTTTGAGAGGGCAGTCTGAGGTTTCGAGTTCTATGCTAACAATAACATCGATTTATCAAACAATGGCTTTAAGGCTTGATGCTACTTTTTCCAAGGAGATTTTACACTACCAATACGGAAAGGCTCAGATGGTGATCATAATTGCGATATTTACGGCATTGGTTTGTTCTCTAAAATATTTTGTGATTGTGAAAGACTTGCAAAGGAATGTATATCAATTCAGAAATGCACTCAAGTTGTTCCCGCCTAGACTGATTCTTTCAAACTTCATGTTGAAAACATTTTTGATCAAAACTACTCAGGGATCATTCAATTGGTTTAAAACTGACTTCTGACCTGAGGGGCAGGTGATGTGCTCTGTGCTATGTGGGATATGAGATGTGATAAATTTTCAAGAAGAAGAGAAACTTTTAAAATTGTATTCTTATTATTATGAGATTTCTTACTGTAAGGAATAAATAGATAGGTTGGATAGATTGATACTTTTGTAAAAAAAAAAATTGTTGTGTTTGAAAGTGAGTGTGAACTAACTCATTGACATTGTCTTGTAGAGTGATGATCTTTTGAAAAATGAGGGTTTTTTCATAAATTTTTTGCAAAAAAGCCTTGATGACAATTTGATTTCTGAGAAAGAGTTCATGAAAAAAAAAAATTGAAAATATTTTTTCTTTGAATTTAAAAAAAAAAAGATTGGTAATCAAAATCTTTTTAAAGGGATACTGAGTAATCTCTCTCCCTTCTAGAGTCAAGGTTCGAGCAAATTTTTAAAATAGTGGGAAAAAGAATCTTTCACTTAATCTAATGAGAGGATTTCATTTTTTGATTTCCATCCCAATCGAAAAAAATATAACTTAATCAGTTTTTCAAAAATTTTTTTATCACATTTCTGTTCTTGTCTTACGGCGAATAGCAAGAAGACAAACTCTTCAGAGTCTCTCAATTAACTGGTAATTTTTAGAGATGACACTATTAGCAAGGTAGTAATGATTAGAAAACCCAAAAGAAAGGTTTATTCTTTGTGAGTATGAAGGGATGAATCATTTGAAGAAAAGTTGAAATTTGTCGGAAATCAGGCTAAGAGGAAGGTGAAGTAAAATGAAATTAAAATTGAGCTATTGAAAAATTTAAAGACAAATAATTGAATGAAATCTGTCAATTATTCGATTTTAAAATTGTTTAATAATATCTTGCCTTGTCTTGTCCTGTAATTTATGGACAAATTTTTCCAAAAGTTCTTTTTTCACTGACCTGACAATCAAATGCTCTTTCTATCAAACCAAACGCAAAGAATGTTTTTTATCTTTGCTAATAACGAACTAACAAGGACTTTTTAGCAATTTCAGAAACTATTGAACATCTTGAGGCTTTTCAAGGGAGTTTTGCTTGAGGACTCTGGATTTAGGTGTAGTAAAGCAGGAGTCAGTAATCCTCTCTATTATATGTGAAAATTATCAATATTCCTCTTTGTTAAAATTTAAGGTAAGATATTTGTCTTCATTTTTGGACAAAAGAAGTTAGAATAGCGAAATACGAACAGAAACTTTGCTTCCTCTCTTACGATAGAAGAAGTTAGCCTCAATCAAATTGAGATATTTTCCAAAGGAATGAACATTTTCTCCCTATGGGAAAGTTCTATGTGGATGGGATCAAATCTTTTACTCTTGATTTCAATGAAGACGAGAAGGCCAAAAATGATCATTTTGGAAGTTGCAAAGGTTTTGAATGAATGGTCGGGAGGAGGGAACTTGGTTGTTAAATTTTTTGTCCAAAAATCTGAGTCTCATTAAAGGGAGAGTTAAAAAAACTTAATTCAAATTAAGGCCAGCAATAAATTTCTTCATTTCTGTCAAGGAGTATAATCAACGAATTAATTCAATACGCAAATGTTAGACTTGAAAAAATCCCAAATGTCCTCCAAGTATCTTGCTTCCATTTGCAAAAGCAATCCTTCCTTCTTTGCCAAACTGACAATTTCTGCCAATTACCAAAAAAGAACACCTCATTTCATCGATGCCCTTTTGCTGACTATCGAGTATCTTCAACTTTTCAGTCAATTCTGGTTGCTCAATAACAACCTCTATCCACAGATCTCTTCATCTTCAGTCTACTTGCCTCAAGTCTTGTCAGACCTTGGCAGAGTTTTGCTTCCAGGAGGTTTTTTCAGAAGCATTGTGAATAAAAGGACTCTTTTAATAATGTTTTTAATTCTGGTTATTTTCAGTATTTTGAGGATCTGGCTGATTGTGCATGTCTCTGATGCTGCAAGAAAAGGAGAGAAGCTCAGAAACCAAGTCGCAATGGTCTGGAATTGGTTTTACCATTTTTCAGCAAGAGTCATTTATTCTGCTATAGTGTCTTTTTGGAACATTTTGATCCAAATTGCTCTGAGAAATACAGTCCAGTTTGACCCATTTTTTCGATATTGTTTAATCACAGTCCCTTGTGTTTTGATGGTTTTTGAAGTTTCAGTCTCTATAATTATTGAGAGAAGCTTGAGTTACAACCTCCCCACAAAGCGTTTCATGTCAAGAAAGGAGAGCACTGTTGAAACAATTACCTTGATTCAAAAGATTATTAACCAAGCATTTTTGATTTCATATGTGAAATTGACAAAATATGCGATGACTTTGTCTTGGTTCTCAAATATCATCAACCTTGGATTCTGCATGCTCCGCGATTTCTACTTTTTCCGCAATTTCCCTTTGTACAACATCAAGGCCCTCAGATACGAAGCTTGCTTATTGGTGTTGACAACAACCCAATGCTTGGTCTATTTGATCCAAACTTTGCTTAGAGTCTCTTATGACGAAAAAATTGACCCCAACTTTGCAGTGGTTACCTGGATGATGCTGGGAGCTTTTGGAGTATTTATTGCTAATAAAATAATGAAAGGAGCTTTGTTGAAGATTGCAATAAATATCAGGGGTGGTTTGAACTCAAATTTGATGATTCATAAAGTGTTTATCATGAAATATTTTTACAAGAATTACAAATTACCCAGTCATCAAAATCAAAACTACTCCTTTGAATACTTAATTAGCCAAACTTTGTCAATTCATTCTCAAACTATTCTTAATGTTGAGAGTATGAATGCAGAATTTGGGTCAAAACGTCCTTGGAACAAATTTTTTGTGGGATATTTTGAATACCTGACAGAGGCATTCCCTAAAAATCAACTTATCAGATTGATTCTTGCTTGGTTTTACATAAGAAAAATGGGCTTATATGGTCCCGGCATCAGAATTTTATACAGCTTAATCAACTGCAAGGATAAGAGTGCTGCGTTCAATGCTTCATTGTTGATTTATGAGCTTGAAAAGGAGCTTTTGATGGATTATCAAAGCGAGAAAAGTAAACTTGACTTGGGAGAATATACAAAGAGCACATCTGCAGTGATCAACTTGAAGAGCTTAATGCTGAATCAAGCAAAGCAACAGATCGAATTATGCTCAGGAGTGAGCCAAAACCGTCCAGATCTCAATGAAATCTTCAAATCAGCTCAAAATATTTACCAGGCAAGAGAAAAAGTTGAGAGAAAGATTAAAAAGGTGTTTGCGATTGTTCCTGAGTATTATATGGAGCCTTATAAGCTCTGCGCATTTTATAATCTCAGTCTGAACTTTTCTTTGCAAGCATACAACAATTATGAAAAACTCTATTCACGAATTTCTCATAAGTATAACAAGTTTTTATCAAGCAAAGAACTGACTCAAGTGACTCTTTACAATAAACACGCCAATGTCTTTTTGGTTTCTGGAGCCAAAGCAAGCCTTGGGATGATCAGCTACTCCTCAAAGCGTTTCAGCAAATTCATCCAGAACCCAATCACTGGAACCCACATCGGCGCTCTTTGTCCCAAAAGTCTTCGAAAAACTACCGCTTTAGCAATCAATGCAATGATGGAAGAAGGGAATAAATTTTGCCTTGAAAGAATTGAGGATTCTTTTTATTACAACCACTCAACACTGGAATCTTTCCCCATGCAATCTTACATGAATATCGTTCCTTACTTCACTGAAGGTCTTCATTATGCTGTTATCAGCATTCCAAGTCCATTGGCTTATGAATTAATCACATTTATGGAAAGCGGAGAAATTGAGTCATACACTCCTGGAATTGGAAGAATTTTGAATTTAACGCAATCTGTGAGAAAGGGGAGGTTTCTCAATATTGCAAGTCTCAATAAAGAATTGGAAAGAATGAATGATGCATTCAACATGTTGAGAAAGTTGAATAATCATGAAGGAATTGAAAATTCAAAGACGATGATCATTGGTGGTGAAAATAGTCTTCAGAAAAATGGCACAAGAAGAATTAGTCAGAAATTGAGTTTGACTTTAGAAGAAGCAAGAGAAATTTCTAATCTTTATCTCACTGAAGGTGAGATTCTAAGTTTGAAGCCAATTTCAATCTACGAAAAGAGAGAAGATTTGTATGCCTATCGATGCAAAGTGGTTGAGGTTACGGAAGGATCATCTTATTTTAGGCATTTGATGCTTGAAAAAACCGAAAACAACAAAGCGATGCCAAGTCAGAAAGTGGGAGTTCATTCTTTAATGATTGATCCTTATGATTCTCCAAGCGAGTGTGTTGCAGAGCCAAGTGAATGTAATGATGACCAAGTTGGAAATGAAAAAGAGGCTGGCTGGATAAACCCTCCAGTCTTGTATAGCCCAAGAGCTGAGAGCTTACAGAAAGTAAAAACAGAGCACCCAACTTCAACGGCTGAGCAATTAATGACTTCGACAAGACCTTTTATACCAAGCCATCCAAGTCCAGACAAGAAGGCGGATATTCTTTCGATTAGTGAAGTTTTGGAACTTGATGATTCAAGCAAGGATTCCTCTGGAAAATTGTCAAAAATTCAACCATCAATAAGTTCAAGAACATCTGCCACTTCAAATAGTACGAGACTCTCTAGAACTCTTCATGAAGCCATTGGATCTCCTTATCACCCAATTTCATTTAAGGTTTTGGGTTTGCTTATTATTGTGTTGTTTTTGAGTATTTTGATTTCTCAGATTATGATGAAAGTGATAATGGACCAAGAAACCGGAAACCTTGAAGTCAAGAAAGGCATATTGAGAAGTGCAGAAAGAAGAAATGACTATTTGGTAAACATCAATAGAAGATATCGTTATTTTGATGGAGCAATAAAAGGCTATTACACTACTGCTGATTTCTCGATCTCACGTCTTTTGGGCTTTGCAATTCCAAATACGAGTTCGTTAGCTCAAGAAAATGCAGATTTGATGAGAATGGCAAGAGTTTTGAGCGAAGAAAATCAAGGAAAACTATTTGAAAAGAACGTGCGAGTCTATCGGGAAAATGTCTCAACAAAGTACACATCTTTGCAGGCAACAGATCAAATAGTGCAAGCCAGTTTGAAAGTCATAAGTGTGTCACAAGAGGACCTTACGAAAGCAAAAGAAGAATTGGATTTTATCTTTAAGAATGGAGTGAATGACTTGCTTTTGGTTGGTGAAGAAACAGCTGATCGTTATTTGGATATGATAAATTTACAAACCAGGGTGTTACAAAGTCGAATCGCCGAGATTTTATTTGTTGGATTAGGGTTTATTAGCGTCATTGGTACAATCTCTTTGTTTTTGATCCATAGAGAACATAAGAATGAGACAAAAAATTTGACCGCCTTTGTAAAAGTGAATAAGAAAGGAGTTGCAATTGTTTCAACCAAAATGAGTTATTTTACCAAATTACTTGAAGATGAAGTCCACTTTGAAGACGTTAAAGATGCCAGTCTCTTGAACAACTCTGGAATGTTGGACAATTACGGAAAGCTCAAAATGAAAGTCAAAGAAGAAGTTCAGATTCCTCTTACAAATGCAACCAAAAGAAAATATAGATTTATGATGTTGAAAGAGGTTTTGTTGCTTGGAGTACTTATGGGTCTGATCGGTCTTATGGTAAGCTTGGTGAACAGCTCTATTCACATGTTTTCAAAGACTCTAAACCAACTTTATTTCCTTGACCGAATGAATTATCAGTTTGATCTTACAACTAGCACATACTTTGATTTATTGGTTGAGAATGGAACCAGCTATGTGAGAAACGAGCTCAGTCCAGTGGCTTTTCAGAATGGAATCAAAACAGTCAGTGATATTCAGAGCTCAATCGCTCAGCAGCTTAAAAATCACGATGGAACCTATGACGCTATGATCGAAAGCATCCTCTTTGATAACGCCTGCAATCTTTTGGCTGTGCCAGATTCTACTAATTGCATGAAGGGCGGTGGCAAGGCAGGTTTTATTCAGCTTCTTAGCAATTTCGAATCAGTTTTGAACAATATGCTTAATCAATATGAGCAGTCCGATAAAAGTAGCAGCTCTCTTGCTAAGTTGATCCTCACAACAGACATCCCAAATTCGATGAGAGCAATCACTTTTATCTACCAAGTAATGGCTAAAAGGCTTAACGAAAGTTTTTCTGAACAAATTGATGACTATGAAGTCAGAAAGTTACAGATGGTGATCATAATTTGCATAATGACAGCTTTGGTGTGCATTTTCAAGTATGTGACTATTTTGAGAGAACTCGAATGGAATTTATTCCAGTTCAGAAAAGCACTCAGACTGTTTCCCCCTCGACTTATCCTCTCCAATTTCATGCTCAAAGTATTTTTGATCAAAACAACAAATGGATCATTCAATTGGTTCAAGAGTGACTTGTAGGGATTTTGGGAGCTTTGTATGTGTGTGTTGAAGCAAAGAAAAAGATTTTGTAAATAATCAAGAGGAGCTCTGAAATTGTAATACTATCCATGAAGTATATTCTATGTTTGGAAGTATATTTATTATCCACTTACTCAATAAATCCATTACTAATTACTGTTCAAATATTTTGAAGAAAACAAAATAATCTTTTTTGTTTGATGAAAATTTCAAAACTCTTTTGAATGTTTTGAATGTCTTTTTTTCCCAAGAAAATACTTGAGGAAAAATTTTTTTTGAGAAATCTGAAACTCCAAAGAGTATTTTGATAATCTGAGAAAAAGACCAAGATTAAAAAGTTTATGAAATTCAAAACTGGATGATTGAATCAGGAAAAGGCCTTCATGACCTGCTAATTTTCATTCAATTTGACTTCACTATCTTCTTTGTTTTCATACTTCATTGAGCTGGGATGGACAAAAAAGTGAGAAAGCTCAATTTTTCTCCTCCAAAGTTTTGGAAAGATGCTCAGTGATCAGCGAATTTTTCACGAATATTCCATTTTTCAAAGAAGAAGGTCTTACAAAACCCTCTTTTTTGAAGGTTGTAAGAGCCTAAAAATGTTCATATTCCACATTGAGGCCCAACAAAAGACGATGTTTATGACGGAACGGAAAATGACAGTTTGAAATTCGCCTGAATTCAGGCGGAAAAAAAGTTAACTTCAAGTTAAATCAATTGGGCAAGTTATTTAAAAAATTAATAACTGGATTTGATTTCCAGTTAATAATATGTCCAATACTTGTCTTGCCCTTTTGTCTGTGATTTTCAGACAAAGTTGCCCAAAATACTCTGTCTTTCTCAGTTGATAATTCCAAGAGGAACATTGGGTCCCACTATCTTTATTGATTGAATGAATGAAGTAAAGATGATTTTCATCTCATCTCATCAAAGATTTTTTTAGATTTCAAGGCAAGCCTTGAGGCTTAAATAAAGAAAAACCAGGCAAAAACAAATTCCTTGAAAATTATCATGATTCAGGCGAATTCAGCATGAATATATTATCTCAAGACAAAAAAGTTATAGATAAGATGAAGAAGACCTAGGTTAGCATCTGAATTGAAAGAATCTCAGATGAAGAGTTTCTCACTAATTGTTCCGAAGTAATTCATCCTTTAAAAAGCTTATCAGAAAAAAAAGGCTCTTAACAAAAATGCTTCATCTGCCTTAAATTTGAGAGCAGACCAGAGAAATGTCGCAAAGGCCTAATTTTAGTAGTTACAATAGTATGAATGATGAGGTTTTGTAGGATTGAAATTGTCCTACAAATTTGTCTAAAAAAACTCGAATCCAACTATTTGCAATGAAACTCTTAATTTTTTCCTAATGTTAGATAATAAAAAGATTGATTACTTTTTTGGAATGTTAGACTCGAAAAAGTCTCATGTCTCCTCCAAATACCTTGCTTCTATTTGCAGAAGTAATCCTTCCTTCTTTGCCAAACTCATAATTTCTGCAAACTACCAAAAAAGAACCCCTCATATTGTTGATGCTATTTTACTAACCATCGAGTACTTACAGCTCTACGCTCAATTTTGGCTGATAAACTATTATAGGTATGCTCAAACTTCTGATTCTTCAGTCCAGCTGCCACCATTATCGAAGAAATTTTATTTGATAATGCGTGCGATTATTTAAGTCCAGTGGATTCTAAAATCTGTGTGACAACACAAAATGGTGCTGGGAAGGCAAATTTTGTTCAGCTCATTAGTAATTTGGAATCAGTTCTAATCAACTCGCAGATTCAATATGAGCAGTCTAACAAAACTACCAGCTCGCTAGCGGACTTAATTCTCAGAGAACAAACTGGAATTGCAAGTTCAATGATAACAATAACCAACATTTATCAGACAAGGGTGGAAAGACTTGATGAGAAGCTCTCTGAACAGATTTCGAATTATGAAAATAGGAAGTTGCAAATGGTCATTATAATTTGTCTCGTGACAGGTTTTGCCTGTCTTGTTAAATATTTTGTGGTTCTCGGAGAGCTCGAAAAGAATTTATATTAATTCCGAAAAGCACTCAGACTTTTCCCTCCTCGACTCATTCTATCTAACTTTATGCTTAAAGCTTTTCTAATTAAAACGACTAATGAGTGAGTCTTTGACTTGGTTCAAAAGCGATTTATAAGGAAGTCTAAAGATAAACATAAATAAATAATTCTTTGTGTTTTTTTAATTTTCTCATAAATATTCGGTTTATTTGTATTGTGAATAATCCACTTTATTTAATTATCTGAGCTGTCAATTATTGTCTTCCCGAATCTCCTCAAACCAACTACTGATTTTGATTCAATTGTTGATCGTGTCGGATCAGAGGAACAGGTCTCAATTATTAGAAAAAAATTGTCTCGCAAGGACAAAATATGAATTCAAAATTTTTTTTTAAATCATAATTAAGAGCCCAAATCCAGGATAGCCAAACGTATTCCGAAAAAGTCCTCACATTCAAAAAATTGGGGAAAATGAGAAAAGAGGATAAATTCTTGAACTCAACACTTTCCCAATAAAACTCTCCCTGAGTTGTGAAAGATGTAGATGAGGCGTCTCTGGACTCATAGTAGAACATTTGTTTGAAAGATAAAATATTTGCATTATCTCTATCATATTTGGGGAATGTTGAGAGGTTTATGAAGAATTTCTTTCTGAGGCGACATACTCTATAGAAGTTATGCAGATATAATAAAAAAAGATAATGTTCTTTAATGTCTCTTAGTTTTGTTATTGTGTTTAGTTTTGGCTAACCTCGTCAAATTTCTCTTCATTAAGCCCACTAGAGACCATAGCTGACATCAAATCTTCTCCCACTTGACAGATAATGACAATATTTTTCTTTATCTTGAAAAGCAACATTAAGATTTTGGAAAGAAGTTGAATTTTGTCCCGTTTTCTGTTTATTTCAAGTTTGAAAGAAGGAGAGACAAACCTTGGAAGACATTTTCCGCAAACTGAAGCTCAACAGAGACCAATTTCGTCGATTCTGGGTCTTTTGCAATCAAATCATTTCCTCCATCTTCCATGTGCAGTTAACCTTGCTCCAATCCCTTAAGTCTAGAATCTATTAATGATCACAAAACTCTACAGGGACCACCAAGGCCTCGAACTTCTTGAAGAATTATCCCATTGAGAGTTTTTTTATTCCTATTTGATTGGACTATTGAATTCCAACTCAATCTTCAATTTGGGTCAAAAATAGCAAGAGAGCTCTTTTGAATACTTGTGCTGATAGTTAATCTGCGCTAGGAAAGCAAGTAGGTGAGAATTCATGAAATTTTTGTTCATTTTAAGAAAGTATTTTTGCAGTTTTTGATACGCCGAAATTAATTTTCGTACATTTTTCAACAAAAATTCATATATTCTGAAAAACCTTCTTCTTCTTAACTCAAGGAAGTTCGCCTTTATTCTTTCGAATCACCAAATCTACATCTCCTTTTTTCAAGAAAAAATATATTTTTTTGCAATTTTAGAGTATTTTTGTAAAATAAACATAATCTTTATAAAACACCCTTGTGGTAGCTTACACATATCTATCTGAGACATAAAATGATATTGAGCAGAAGATTATCTAGCCAACACTCAGGTGACTTGAAAGGACCTTTTGGGTGAGCAAACCTGACTGTTTTCCAGCGATGGCCTATTTAGATGGAAATGGAGCATTATTTTTGAGCAAAAGAAGAGAGCAGATTAATTAAACGTACATATTTTCTCGAGGTTATAAACGTAAATTTCAAAGTTATAATGCGTGGCAAACTTTGAATGTATTGCAGTGATGATGCATCTGTAAATAAATGAAAGCACATTTTAAGGCAAATCCAGAATGGATTCAGAGAGCACGTTTGATACAAGTTTAGGAAAAATTTATTCAGCAGTTCATTGTATAGTGCTTGGCAGTTTATGAAATAGGAATGCTTTTTGATTGAATAGTTGATAGCTTCCTAAAGATGAGTGTATGTAGTCTATGAATGTTAGAATTGAGATCATGGATTATATTGTAGATCTCCATCTGTTACATACTACCAATAATCATATTATGCCAGGGTTGTTCTTAAATATAGCATTTTAATTGTAATAATCAACGAATACGTCATGCCTAATTCTTTAATTTTGGTCAAGCTTCAGCTATAAATGCTTGCAGAAAAGATAACTATTTAATAATAAGCAAATAAAAAACTGTAATAACAAGATTATCTCTTCAACACTAATGCCAGCTAATATAAAGCGTAGGATTAACACTCAGCTCTTAGAGAGCTTCCAGCTTAATGATCAACTTTCAGCGAACTCTGCGTGCACCAAAGTCTTGAAAGATTGTCACCATCACACGATGATAGTCGTTAGCTGCAAAGACGGATTGCTAAAGATCTTCTCTAGGGTCGACAAAAGCCACTGGACAATGTCTGAAATCCAGCAGAAAATAGTCTTCAAAGACATCCATATTGTCAACAAAGTACAGCAAAACTATTCTTGGCTGTTGTTCATCGATCAAAACGGCCAACTCTGGTGCACACACAACAAGGATCAGCAAGATGGGAGCTGGAGTCGGGAGGCCACACTTGTTGACAATGGATTGAAAGTGGATCAGCTTGAAGTACATGAAGCAGGAGGTGATCGAATTGTGGCTTGTCTGACTGGAGACAGGAAGTTTGGCACATTGAGAGAAGGAGAAAATCAGGCCAATTGGAATATTGAGTATCTTAGTTATTCAGTCAGCAAGCTTCGGTACAAAAACATCAGGTTTGAAACGATGAATGGCGCCTCTGATGATCATGTAAGTGCGATATTCTACGGAGAAACATATATTGGAGAAACTGAGATGTTTGAGCTTCAGAGCAGTAGAAGCTCTGGCTTTCTGGAATGGGTTGAGACTCCTGGACAGGACACCTCACCAACACCTGCTTTATACTCGTTAGCCAAGGGGAATTCATCAGAATATCGAGTGATTAAAAATGAGAGCCTGAATTCAGGAGGTTTAGAAGTACCTCACGATAATTTTCAAGTGATTTGTGAAGATAATGGACCCAAACCCGTCCTTCTGTCAACATCAGGAGGAGATACAATAATGATCTGGAAAGGAACTGATCATGAGCTCAACATAAGCACCCTTCGGTGTGATAAGCTTGGAGAAAAATTTTTAAAACCAGTGTTTCCAATTTTCGAAAAAAAAATAAAACACTTTACAGCAACCTGGAGCTCGTCTTTTTGTTATGTCTTTTATACACTCGAATCTGGAGATCAAGCACGACTATGGTGTCTAAGAAGAGCAATTGATTCAGATGTATGGCAACAGCCTATTGATGCATACGGAATATCTGTTGATTCTAATACATCATTAATGCACGCGGTTTGTACAGATGACAAGATCTATTTGACAGTTTCCGCTAACAATCAAGTACTCGATTATATCTCTTCTGATTTCGGATTGAACTGGACTTTTGTGAGCAAATTGGAAGTTCCCTCCAACTTCACGATAGTCTCACTAGCATCAGTAGATTACGAAATCTACATGTTGCTTTCATCGCACATGCTTTATACAAAGCGAATTGGAGCAGGGAGCTGGACAGACAGGACTGACAAGCTTCCTAATGTCCTAAAAAATAATGAAATCCAGCTATGTTCATATCAGAACACGCTTTATGTTAAAGTGAGCAATCTTCCATCTATTTACTATAGCACTCCAAGTACTGATATGACAGAATACACCCACGGAGAGCTTTCTCGCCAGCATTTCATTCGGGTGAACTGGCATACTAAAAAGTGTGAAGCATCTCAGGAAGTATTTCCAGACAACACTACTAATAAATCTTTTTCCTCAATAAGCGTTAAAAGTGAACGGAAAAACATCGCTACCATCCGTCCTCAAACCTTGAGAAGGAAAGCAATTGAACAGGAAAAAAGAGATTGGAGAGACGACCGTGGCGTATGGGTGCATTACTATCTGGAAAGGAATGTTTGGGAAGATGATAGCTCAAACCACAGCGCCATTCTGACAAGATTAGTGAAACAAAAAACGATGCTCATCAGTCTCCTCCTTGAAAAGAATCAAGAAGATAACTCAACTCTTCGTTTTTTGACATACAGCTCTCTGACCCGTAAATTTACTTCATCTCAGATCCAAATAAGCAGCTCGATTTCACAAGTACTTGATTTCAAAGCCATTGTTTCGGATGAAGAAGGTGACAAACTGCACTTGGTTGTCGTCTGTAAAGGAAACTCCACTACAGAGTTCCTCCATATTGAATGCAACAATGTCAGCAGTACCACGGCTCAACAAGAATGGAAGATCGCATCAACATATGCCGACCAAAAACAGTACGCTATGAACTCATTGCAAGTTGGGCTGAGAACCAACAACATTGACAATACGAGGAGCATCTATGCTCTCTATCTCCAGCAAGAGAAGAACCAGCTGTGTGCTCTCACCTTCAACACTAACGGAAAGATCTTCTGGAGCCTGACTGGATATCAGATTCGGGAGCCTGTTCACTGCTCGTTCCATCAGACCTCCGTTAGTATGATCACGATGGACGATCAAGGCAAGTTCCAGCTCCTCAACCAAGACCTGGATTCAATGACGTGGCATATGCAACCCCTTATTTCTCACATCCACAAAGACCACAAGGATTCATACTCTAAAGTGCGCTGTTATAGAGTTGAGATCTCTGTTGAACAAGATCCTCGCCAGAAAAATATTGATGTCACGAAGCCACCTTCTGTTGTTGTTAGATTCGATCATCCCGTCGTGGCCAGGGTAAACGGTGTTCTTTACTTATTTGACCACGTGAACAACCTGTCTCATTCCAGTTCATTGAATGCTCAAGGCAAAATTACTGTAGAAATTCCTGCTGAGAGTCTACGATGTCCTGATTTCTGGATCAAGATCGGTGATCAAGACGAAGAAAAGATCTCTCCTCAGAGCAAGTCTTTTGCAACAATCAAGAACGACATTAAGGACCGTGACTCGCTTCTGAATGCTACTAACAAGGAGAGTGGAGACCGTCTTATTAGTCCAACAAATCCTGTGAAGGATAATCATGATCAACTTGACGCCGCTGCCAAGTTGATAGCACAGCATTTTAATGATGATGAGAATCAGCTCCAAGCCTACCATGGAAAGAAGATAAAAATCGTTGCGCATCATTATGATCTCAGGACAGGGTTGTACAAGAAACAAGATGTCACTACCACTGTTCTGCATTCAGAATCTGGATCTGATCATCCAACCCAGCTGGGCAGCTGGATCGACGACTTCATTAAAGATGTTGTGGATGACATAGGAAACGTTTTCTCAGCAATTGCAAACACGGTTGTAGATGTCGTGAATGTTGTTGTACATGCTATTGAAGATGTAGTCGAAGAGACTATCAAAATTGTAAAGAGCACGATTACTTATATCTATGAGGGGATTGAATATACTGTTTCTGCTATTGTCAAAGGCGTATCACAGCTGATAAGCTGGGGTGAAGCGATCTTCAACTATGTAAAGGTTGCTTTTCAAGACTTGTACAAATGGCTATGCTTCTTCTTTAAGTGGGACGACATAATAGCAACTAAAGACGTTTTCAAAATGGTGATAAACACAACTAAAGACAGATTTCTTCGAAGCATTTTGAGTGAAAACGTCAAAAAGGATTTAAGAAACAAAGTGTATGAGTTTCTGGGTACCTTTGATGAAGATTTGGCCAAAGCTGCTCAGCAAGGCACTCCATCCGCCTTGGCAGACTTGGACAACAAAGGTACAAATGTTGATGATCCGGAGCAGCAGAAAATTAAAGAGAGAACTGATCATAATTTCATCTTTGATGCGATCTCAAATTCTTCTGCGAAAAACTCCTCTACTCCTGGTAAGAAAGATGATGTCGATCCTCAACCTGATTTTCTTACCAACCTCCAAAAGAGCATCCAAGATTTAATCTCAGGCTTGAAAGACTTTAGCTTTCAGAATCTCTGGGAATCCCTAACTAAAAAGAATGCTTTCTTCAAGAACTTAGTCATTCCTTTTATCGATGGTCTTATCGATGAGATATGGAGCCTTTTAACAGGCTTGATTGAAGTATTTGACACTACGCTGACAAAGACTTTCGAGATTCCTTTGGTTTCTAGTTTATACGAGTACATTGCTGGCAGTCCTCCTTCCCTTCTGGATATTCTGTGTTTATGTCTAGCTATCCCCGGCACATTAATCTACAAACTGATTTATAACAAGGCCCCATTCACATCCTTCAATGACTTTAAGAATGAAACTTCAGGTTACTTTGGGACTTTGCAAGCATCAAATGGAAAACCAGAAGGACTCAAACAGCTTTCTATTTCGGAAGAAGCTCGAAAAGCATATGAAGGTATTGCATATGCCACAAATATCTTGTATTGGATTTCAACTCTATGGGGCGACATTAGATTAGTAGTACCAACCCAAAACATGGCTGAAAAACTAGCTCTGAGTGTAGTTCCTTTAGGATGTTGGGCACTGAACGCAGTATTTAGTGCTATGGCTGCTGAGCATCCTTTTGATAGTATGACAAGAGGTTTGAACATTTTCGGTTTTGTATGGCTGCTTACAGACTGTTTTTTTGTATGGCAGAGTTTCAAAGGGTTTGACGAGCTCGTCGAACCAAGATCTCATTGGCAGAAACGTCAATGCATTCTTGATGGTATATGTGGCGTTGCACTGATGGTGTACTATATAACCACAGATCAAGGGAGTGATGTACCTTGGAGTTTGATTTCCGTATCCAGTCTTTTAAAGTGGTTTATCGATATTCAAAACGCAGAGGCAGTAGAAGCTGTTGTTGTCGTGTGGGCCTTTGCATTGCTGGTTGACATTAGTGCAGGAGTAGGCTATCTCTTCGCCAAGCATCCGAAGTAAAATCGAAATTCAGACGATTTATTCATATCATCACTATTGTTATGATGTCATTTAAAAATTATATAAAATTAATAATCATATAAGCATAAACATTATAATCTTATAATAAATACTCTGAAATTGAAAGTAACAAACAGATAATTAAAAACAACATGAGGATCAAAGAATGTTTCTCAATTTATTTTTCCCTCCTAGATTCATTCCCTTTTTCTTTATGCTGAAACCTTTTCTAATCAAAGAAAAAAATGCATCATTCAATTGATTCAAAAGCGATTTAGAAAAAATTGGGAGAAGATGTTGACATCCCTGTGGCTATGGTTATCCTCCTTAATCTATTCAGACTAACTATGAATTTTGATTGAATCGTCGATTCCGCAGAGTGGAAAAACTATTTAGTTCGAAAAAAAAATCTGAATAGAAACTCGAAAATTCCTTTTTGGAATTTAGAATTCAAGAAAATCAGAGTTTTTTTCAAAACACCTCAGAAGAGAAAAGAGTTCCATTTTTTGTGCCAACTTGAACCTTTGATCGTTAAAATTCAGAGGTAGAGAGAAAGCGTCTGAGGAGAGATGAATGTTCTGACTTCATTTTGATATTTTCAGGTCAAAGGGATGAGATTGCTGGTTTCTAATTAAGAGTTGGCCTTGATTCAGGCAAATAATAAGCAAAATTCAAACTGAACCTTAATTTTTATGAAGAAAATACTTTTTGTTCTTATTAGTTTGACTTATCAGTCCGCAAATTCCTTGGCCATGCCTCAGAACTAGATGAGAATCAGAAGTGTGAGTATCCCTATGATGTGAAAGAAATATTTGATTTGGTATAATTTTTCTTATGAGATTTGATGATGAAGCGAAGGATTTTTTCGCCTGCATCTCCTGAATATTTAATGATTTCTAGCGTCTTTTCAACCGTGAAAAATCTCACCTGATTTTTGAAGTCGAAAGTTAATTTTTGATGATTAATTCTGCATTGGATTCAAATCGGATCAGATCCTGATGTTGTTCTTTTGACATGAAGAAGGGATGAGTTCTTTTGAAATTGGCAAAGGAATAAACAGAAATTTTGGTGGAGGAGGAGGAAATAGACAGATCAGTCTAAGATTTTTGAAAAGAAATTCGCCTGCCTTGACTTAATCTTTTTCCGAGAGCTTAAAGGATAAACTTTTTTTTATTATTTTGAAATCATTCACCAGCATTTAGTTTTAGTGGCCAAATAAAGTTTTTAATGAGCAATACTTTTTTCGAAATTGAGACAAAGCATGAATAAAAAAATCCTGATGATGAAGTTGCAATCTCATAAGTCAAAAATACGAAATACCTGGGAGCTAGGATTCGAAATTTCAAATTGCTTCGGGAGAAATAAGGCCAAAAAACCGAAAGAAAGACTTCTAATTATAGCTTTCTTCGAATTTCACAATATCAAGAAGATATTTTTTATTTATAAAATATTAATTGTTATATTTGAAAATTTCAGATGAAAAAGTTCCAGAATACCTTGCATCTGTTTGCAAAAGCAATCCACCTTTCTTTGCCAAGCTCACAATTTCAGTAAACTACTAAAAGAGAACTTCTCATATTTTTGATATGATTGTTTTAACCTTCGAATACTTACAGCTTTATGCTCAAATCTTGCTGATAAATTCTAATCTATATGAGAATAAATCAATCTCCTCTTCGATCCAATTATACAATGTTTTGGTTCCAATCTCAAGAGTCATAGTTACAGGAGGCCTTTTGAAAGGAACAGACAAGAAAGAAACAATCCTGGGAATTTATATATTTTTCATCGTTTATATGGCTATCAAAATTTGGATAATCCTACATGTTTTTTATGCCGCAAAAAGAGGAAGGAAGCTTAATCGACGGGTGAGCACCGTTTGGAATTGGATGTTTCATCTACAAGCGAGAATTATTTATTCATTTGTTATCTCATTTTGGGTGATTTTGGCTCAATTTGCTTTGGTTGATAAACTGGAATTGAATAGCTTCCTGCATTATTGTCTTATTATAATTCCTGCAAAAGTGATGCTATTTGAATTTTTGCTGTCTTTAATAACTGAGCGAAATTTGAGTTGTAACCTTCCCACAAAGTGATTTTTCTCAAGGAAATCAAGCTTTGTAGAAACCATTACCCTTATCCAAAAAATCATTAACCAAATTTTCCTCATCTTATATATCAAATTAACCGCCTACTTGATGACTTTGGCTTGGATTTCAGCATTCATCAGCTTTGGATTTTGTTTAGCCCGAGGTTTTTATTTCTTCAGACGTTTTCCGCTCTATAACATCAGGGCTTTGAAACATGAGGGTTCTTTACTGGCTTTAAGTACAGCACAAAGCTTGGCTTATTTGGTACAAATCATCCTTCGAGTGACGTACGATGAGAATATTGATTCAAACTTTGCAATCATTACTTGGGCAATATTCGGGATTTTTGGTATTTGGATCATCAATCAAAGGATTCAAGGGGTTTTCTTGAAGCTCGTGACTACCACAAAAAGCTGCATGAACCCTAATCTTATGATTCACAAGGTCTTTGCTGTGAAAGACTTTTTAAAGAAATCAAAACTCCCCGGCCACAAGAGTCAAAATTATTCATTTACATACTTGATAAGCCAGACTTTGGCCATTCATATCAGAGATGTTTTGAATGTAAAGGAGAAGGATCGAAAGGAGAATAATGACTTGAATTTTTTGAACAAATATTTTGTGGGGTATTTGGAATCCTTGGTGGAAGCTTTTCCCAAAAATAATCAGATCAGGTTGATATTTGGCTGGTTTTACATCAGAAAAATGGGGTTATATGGTCCTGGGATTAGGATTTTAAATAGCTTAATCAATTCAAATCATAAGAGTACTGCATTCAATGCTTCATTATTGATTTATCAGCTTGAGGAGGAGCTACTGGCCAATTAGCAAAGTGAAAAGAGCAAGCTTGATTTGGGAGAATATACAAAGAGTACGTCTGCAGTGATCAACTTGAAGAGCCTGATGCTGGATCAAGCAAAATTACAGAAAAAGTTGTGTTCAGGGATGAGCCAAAGTCGTCCAGATCTCAATGAAATTTTCAAATCAGCTCAAAGGATTTATTGGGCAAGAGAGAAAGCTCAAAAAGAGATTGGGGATTATTTACAATTGTTCCTGAATACTACTTGGAACCATATAAACTTTGTGCGTATTATAGCCTCAGCCTCAATTTTTCTCTGGAGGAATATGCCAAATATGAAAAGCTCTACTAACGACTTTATCATAAATACAACAAAGTGCTGTCAAGCAGGAAGGAACTGACTCAGAAGACACTTTTTCACAAGAATTCAAATATATTTCTCGTTTCTGGGGGCCAAGGCAAGCACTGGTTTGATAAGCTATTATTCTAAAGGCTATCAGAAATTTGTGGAGCATTCAATAAATGGCACTCATATTGGAACCCTGTGTCCGAAAAGTGTGAGAAAATTTTATACTCTTGCAATGAATGCAACCATCGAGCAAGGAAATAAACGTTTTCTTGAAAGAATAGAACGTGCTTTTTATTACAATCATTCGACCTTAGAGCCAGCTCCGATGCAATTCTATCTAAATATTCTTCCGTACTTTACTGAGGGCTTGTATTATGCCTTTGTGAGTATTCCTAGCCCAATAGCTTACGAACTAATTTCATTCTCAGAAAATGGAGAGATCAAGTCATACACTCCGATTATAGGCAAAAACTTGCATTTAAAGCAAGCAATAAGAAAAAGAAAATCATTGAATATCGCAGATATAAGCAAGGAGTTGGAAAGCATCAATAGAGCGTTGAGTATGGTGAGAAAGTTTAACGGCCAACGACAGAAAGAAGTAAAGTCCAAGGTTTGTGATTTTACTTTTGAAGAGGATGAAGAGGAGAATGAAGAAAGACCGAGAATTCATTAATCAATAAGTTCACGAACTTCTTCTATCTCAAAGAGTACAAGATTGTCACGGACTCTTCACGAAGCCATTGACTCTCCACGTCGTACATTGCATCATCGGATTTTTGTGGACTTGTTGGTATGCTATTTCTGAGTACCTTTTCCTCTCAAATTGCTTATGAAAATAGTGTTAAGCCAAGCATCAAATAACCTTGAGACAAATAAAGGTGTGTTGAGAAGTGCCGCGAGGAGAAATGATTATTTAATTAGTATCAATAGGAGATATCGTTACCTTGATGGAGTGATCAAGGGTTGGCATGTTCTTAGAAGATTTCTCATCAAATGGAGTTTTAGATACAAGCTCATTAGCTCAAGAAAATGCCAAATTAATGGAGTTTACAAAATCACTTGGTAGTGAAGATCAAGCAAAACTATTTGAGAAGGATGTACCAATTTATTTCGGTGAAGCAACAGAGACATTTACGAGTTTTCAAGCCACAGAACAAATAAAACAAGCAAGTTTAAAAGTGATAACTTTGATCAAAGAGGACTATGGAAAATCGGAAAAATATCTTGATTTTATCTTTCGTAATGGTGTGAATGACCTATTATTAGTTGGGGAAAAACTACAAAAATCTTTTTGAACTCTATGAATTCACGAACAACAGAGTTAAAAACACAGATTAGGAGAAATTTCGGAATTATGTTTGCTTTTATGGGGTTGACAGGCTTGCTTCCGTTCTTTATATTTTACAAAGAACATTGTGATGAAATAAATAACCTGACTGCTTTTGTCAAGATTGACAAGAAGGGTGTAGATTGCGTTTCAGAGAAACTTGGCAATTTTGTAAAGTTTATTGAGGAAGAAGTTCATTTTGAGGACATTTCAGATATTGATTGCTTGAATAATTGTGGGATTCTAGATACAAAAAGCAAAGTAAAAAAAGTTAATGAAGAAGTTCAAATTTGCGATTCAAACAAAGTTGCATTGAGATATCGAGTTTTGGCGATTAAACAAATTCTCTCCGCATGCAACGATCATCGCCTTGATGCTTGGTTGAGTTGGCAGAAACATTGATGTAGTTTCGAAAACTTTGAATCAAGTATATTTTGTAGATCAAATGATTTACAGATTTGACCTTACAGGGAGCACATATTTTGATCTGTTGGCTGAAAATGGAACAAGTTATGTGAGAAATCAACTGGCTCCAGTTGAATTTGATCATGGAATTCATCTGATCAATCATATACAGAACTCAATTGCTGAGGAGCTTCAAAATAAAGGTGAGGGTTATGATCCCATTATTCAAGGAATTTTATTTGATAATGCATGTAATTATTTGGACTCAGTTGGGGAAATCACTGCACGTATTGAGATGCAGAATAGTGCTGAAAATGCGAACTTTATTCAGCTTATTAATAGGTTGGAGGCAGTCTTAACTACCATGCGAACTCAAGACGAGCAATCTAATAAAACGACCAGCTCTCTTGCTTATCTCATTCTGAAAAGATAAGCTGAGATTTCTAGTTTGATGGGAACAATAACAAATATTTATCAGGCAATGGCATCAAGGCTTGATTTAGAGTTTTCTGGACAAATTTCAAGTTATGAGAGTATGCAAATAAAGATGGTAGTGATAATTTCAACAGTGGCTGCTTTGGTATGTTTGCTGAAATATTTTATGATTGTGAGAGAGTTGGAGAGGAATTTGTATCATTTCAGGAATTCCCTTAGGCCTTTCCCTCCAAGACTCATACTTTCAAATTTTATGCTCAAAAGCTTTTTGATAAAAACCACAAAAGGATCTTTCAACTGGTTCAAAATTGATTCTTAAAGAAATTTTTGTGGTCATCTCTGTCATTATGATAATTAATTATTCATAGAATTTTTTTAAAGAGGAAGATTTAACTGAAAAATGTTTTGTGAAGGAAAAAAAATCTGTAACCTTCTTCAAGTTAAAATTGGAAATAATTTATACCTCTTTTTCGGTATTGAGGAAAACATTTTTCACATTCATTTCAAGAAATTCAAACAAAATTTTTTGAGGCCTCAAGAGACATGAAGAAAGATTTCGGTAAAATTAATTTGGTTGACAAAACTTTTCCTCTCTCAGCTTTTTCTCTCTTGAAAATTAAAAAGAATGGGTTCTTCAATTTTTTCCTCTTAATTTTCTCACTTTTTTCATGTGGATTTTTTCCAATCTAACCAGATTTTCAAGAGGATTCATGTTGGATGAGTTTAAATATTCTAAATTATGATGGTCTTTTGGATTCGACCGAAAAAATTTTCAGACTGAGAATATCTCAACAAACATTACTGAAGGAAAATAATTAAAGATGCTTGGTGTGAGTTTATCAAAGATGTCTTGGGAGGTGAGGTTATTTTTGGACAATTCCTCGAATTGCTAAAATAATTAATAAAAAACAAAAGTTGAGCAAATAAATAATTTAAATCCCTCAAAATGATAAGATTCTTTAAAACTCATTACCTCAAGTCCAGAGTTATCAACCTCTCTTGTAATCCCTCCTTTCACCCTCCTCGTCTGACAAGTGCGTAGATCAAGTCGAAAAGGTCATGGCTGAGTATGCCAAGCAAGGACTTGAAGACCCTGATGAGAAATTCCTTGAAGAAGACCCCATGAAATTTTACGTATAGATTTTGCAAGATATAATTGCGAAGCTTCTGAATAGGAATGCAATTTCGTTAGTCACATCGTCACCAGGTGGAACGTTGACAGAGAACAATTTTCTGAAGGAGAATGGCATAAATATAATGAAGGATTAAAGAAGATGGAAGAATATAGAAATATGAGAGACTTTATGAGAAATATCAGCGATTTCCACTGGGAAATGAAGAACTTATACACTGAAATTACCAAGGAATTGGCCACTCCCAACGCTTGGTCCAGAAGAGAGGTCCCATTTCTGATTTCAAATTTGAGCTTTAATGTGAATAGACTACCACCAGGACCTTTGAAATTGATTGCCAGGAAGCCTTGAAGAAATACAACAAGCTCTTACACGATTTGGAAGCTTTCCCCGAATGGCAAGATAAGGTATTTTGAGAGATAGATAATGAATAAGGTGATTAATATTTAATATAGGTCAGAAACGAAACTGGATACTATGTCCATCTTTTATATAACTCCCTCAATCACGAAGAACAATTCTCCGAATTATTCGCCAACTTCGTAAGGATTATTCTGGAGGATTTTTTTATTGATTTGATTTATAGGATACCCAATACTTCTTCAAATAAAACAAGAATTTTATACGATATTTGTCAGTGGTTCCCTGAGCTTTATCAAAACTACATATATCTATTTGAATATGCGGTTAAACCCTATCAAATTTAAAAAATAACAAAAATGAAATTCTCACTTTATTTTGAAAAATAATTTTCAAGAATTCAATTAAAACATTTGCCTTTTTGAGATTTTGTATAATGAAGGATTTTTCTTTTGATGAAAAAACTTTTTTTCTCGCAGAAAATTTTTCTTTTCCTTTGCAATGAAAACTGTAATTAACGAATTCTAAATGAAATTCGAAATTAAACTTGAAAGCAATTAAATTCAGTTTTTCAATCGACCAACCAGCTGGTTATAGTTTTCATTCAAGTCATCATGAAACCACCTGGAATCCTACGAAAACAGTCTATTTGCCACCTCAAAGAGCTTTTGTGAAATGAATTTCAGAAGAAACCAATTTCGGAAAAGAATTTTTCATTGCATAGCGTAGTTAATATTATATTGATTCGAAATCTTGGATAAAATTAATATAATAACAAATTAGATCTTTCTTATGTCATTAGCCCTCCTTTTTACCATTGCTCTCGCTGTTGTACTCCTTGTTGGTGCTATTATCATCAGCAAGTCCAAGCTTCCTAGTAATGAAAAAATCGTTGCCCTCGTGGTCATTATGGCCTTATTTACTCTCGTGGCCATTGTCAATGAAGTCAAGAGAGCAACCGTGATCAAATCTCCTCCAAATACTATCAGAACCATCGATTTCCAGAAAGGTTTCTTTGCCAAGCCCATTAGCTCCCACGAGATCTCTTACAGAATCCCTCAAGTTGAAGAATTCACTGACTTTGTTACCAATTCTTTGGGAAATACTGAATTCAACAATCTGACAAACTACGCCCTCGTCTTCTTATATACTGACAGAAAGGCCGAAACAAGTCATGCATTCAAGGAATATACTCGCTCTTTACAAGCTAACCACACCCCTGCTTTATATTTGGAGCTTGACCACCCAGAGTTTAATGTTGTTGACTTTTCCAATGTGCTTAGAATCCCCAGCGTCCAATCCATTGATGAAACTGTCAGAAAGTTCAACGAAGCTGGTCAAATCCCAAGCATCTTTATTGATAATGCTCACAACGCCCTCACTTATGACGAAACTTTGGGCAATGGCTTCGTCTGCTCTATCTGCAAATACCTTCTTTCTTTGTATGATACCCACAAGGCAAATATTGTTTTGATCTCTGACAATGCTCAAGCAAGAGAATACCTCAAAGCTGGTATATACTATTGAAAATTTCATAGTTTTCTAATGTTAATGGTAGATCCCGCTTATAACGGTAAGGTCAGCTTTTTGGACGTCCCTGTCGTCACACCCAACCAACTTGAACATTATCTCCTCAACAGAGTCAACAGCCAAATCTCAAGTGAATCTAAAAAGTTTACCTCTGAAAATATCGGAATTTGGCTTCATCAGCTTGGCTGGAGCCTCCAATTAGTCGATGAATATTTACATAATATCAACAACTATGATGGTGTCAGTGGTATTTGAAAATATTATTTCCTGTTATTTATTTTCTATTTAGATTTTGTTCATAAAAAGTTGGAAGCTCAAGCTGCAAGAGTTGCTGGATTCAGCGATTTCTCAGATCTTTTGACTCCTATGTTATCCATTAGCGAAAAGACTCACCACGACAACGCCTGGGTCTCTTATGCACAAATAAAGAGATTGTTCGAAGGAAATCCCACCAAGAAGTTGGAAGACGCCATCAACGCCCATATATTGGTTAAAGATAGAAACCAATATCGTTTCAGCAATATCACCTTATATAACGCCTTAAAACTCGCCAAATCAAGTAACTGAAAGAAACAAAACTGTTCTCTAATATTGAATAGGAAAATAAGCAATGAAGACTAAAAAAATTATTTTGCACTGCATCAAAAATTTATTCATTATTATTATTACATATCAATTCAATTTTGCAAAAAAAAATTTCTTTGCTTGATCCTCCCTCCCTTATTATTATATTAAAATAAATTTCGATTTCGTGAGAAGAATATTTTTTCTTTTAAAAGAGGTTTATTAAAGATAACCAGATAATATTATGGCATGGATTCCATGATATAAAGAAGTTTTTATTTTGAATACAATTAAAGAAGGACAACACCCATTTCGTTAGAGTCAAGAGCCTTATTCAATCTCCAGTTATAGAAATAATAATGCAAGTTTCCGCTTCCCATATTGAATTTTAATTCCTAGGAGAGAGTTGTTATGATATTGTTATGAATTATAGTTTACTTGGAAGATTTCGTCGTTGTTGAGAATATCCAAAGCGTTGAAAACGTCAAAGTTTTCTTTAGCAGCCAAAGTAAGAGCGTCATTCATCAAATCAACCATTGAAACGCTAGTGGCAACATTATAATAAGAATAAGCAGCCTATGATTGAGGATTAGAGGGATGATTTTTGTCTTTAAATACTCTGAAATTGGTGTGTTTGGGGTTGTTCAAGACAGAAGAAGGCAAGCAGTAGAAAGAGATGAAATCAGTGATTTTCTTATCCTTTTCAACGACATAACTGTAGATGACATCCTTTCTGGGGATAAGCCAATGCTTAACATCTTCTTCAGTGAAACGAAGGTAAACTTTGTATTTGGTCCTAGTTTATAATTAATAACTCGAATGACAGAATCAATTCTATACAAGTGTTCTTGTAAAAGTTTAGTGACAGCAGCAATATCCTTAGTCTTGAATTCTCTAACTCCTTCAATCTTGGGTTCTTCAGGAAGTCTGTATAATTTGACCATTCTGGAGAGAGTTTGGTTAGGAGGAAGGCTGGAGAATTTGATCTAAAGAGAATAGGATTAGCCGGGAAATTCAAAAATGGATATACTTCGATCAACTTCTTGGGGTTCAAGCTTCTGTGATAATATCTAGCTTCGGTGATAGGAGTGGGGATTCTAGTACCAGAGGTATAAAGCTATGAAAAAATGAGCTCGAGTGAACAAAAGAAAGTATACAGCTTGCCACATGTTTCTAAGATGAACTCTTCTAGTGACTTCTTTAATGAGGACGGGAGCAAGTCTATTGGATCTCAACTTCTTGTGGACACAAAGGAAGTTGATTTCAGCCATCTTGATCTTCTTTCCGCTGGTAAAGACGTGAATGGGGATACCAGTGATGAAACCGACAACCTTCTTGCTCTTCTTGACTCTGACACCTGAATGAAGAAAATGAGAGGGAGGTTCTTATGAGAGTGAGAATTATACCAAAGATCCAGTCAGGATAGTAGCCTGGTGGGGTGAGAGCCCATCTCAAAAAGTCCTTAGAGTAGTCGAATCTGAAGAGACCATCATCGTCTTCGACGTAGTTTTCAGAAAGGAATTTGTAAATCTAGTTTTGAGATGAGAGGATGCAAAAAAATGAGACCATACTTCGTCGAGATGATCAGGATTGTTTAAGTCGAAATCAGTCCATTCGAATGAGTCGAGTAAAGGTAAAGGTTCTTTACGAACATTTTCGACTTTATTATCTTTTTCAATTTCTCCCTCTTCCTGTATTTTTGTAAATATTAAGAGAAAATCCGAAATATACTCCTTCATGAACAGCAGGGACAGGCTGAGTGTTCCAAAATTCGTGCTTCTTGGATCTTTGAGCAGCAGGGTTGCTGATACCGAAAGCTTTCATTGCGGATTCAAGACTTGAAATTTTGAATTGAATTTTAAAAAATAAGAGTACGTGTGGGCTTGGCCTTCAGAACCAGGAGCAAGCTTGGATTCTTCGACATTGGAAGTTTTGGTTTCCTCAAGCTTGGGGTCAGCAGTGACTTCCTCAATAGGCTTGGATTCGGCAGACATTATTTAAAAATACAATAAATGTAGCAAAAGTTAGTAAATTAGGTCCAGATTTAATTTATATCTTTTTATTTTTGAATTCCTCTTAACTCACCTCCTTACTTACGGAATTAACAATATTATCTTATTTGAGTATTTTTTGAGATTAAATAAATTTCCCTTGAGACCTCTGGGGAAAAATGGTTCATTTGATGAAGAAGAAAATTTTGTTTAGGCATTTTGAATTTTTCAAATTTGAGAGAAAATTTTTTCTTGAAAAATTTCAGTTTTTATTCAAAATAAAAATGTTACATTTAAAATATACATAAAAATATTATTCAATTGAATGCCAGACAAAAACTATTTTTTACCACCTTTTTTGGATTTTTTGACTTCTTCATTTTCAAAGGCAGTTCTTTGTTCAGGAGTCATATTTTTATCAAAGGCCATAACTTTAATCTTTTTGCCTACATGACTGAACTTTTGTCCATTGTAAGAAACCTCAACTTGAACTTCATTGATTCCAGGAGGTAAGTCATCAATTTCTGGAAGAACCACTCCAATTCTTGTCGGATTCTTGAACACACCTTGGGTGACAACACCAGATTTTCCATAGAGGAATTGTACTAACAATGTCTCTGTCTTTATAAAATTCTTTCCTCGAATATATAAATGAGCTCCTGCCTTTCTGAATCCATTGGCAATTTCAGCATCTTCTTGCTCCATAATTTTAGTTAATTCCTTTTGCTTTTTATCCCTTTCGTTATCATTCTTGCATGTTGCAAATGGATCAACTTCAGCTTCTTCACGATTCCACCTATTCTTTTTCTCTTCTTCAGGAAGGTTCGCCTCGAATGGAGGGGCGACTGTTATTCTATCGTATTCAGGATCATAATAGTGGAAAGTTCCAATTGGCAGCCATTCAAGTTGATTCAAAGTTATCTCAATAAATGGCGGGTCTTGCTTGAGCTCATTGACTTCTTCTTGGGTTGGAACATTGCCTCCAAAAAGCCAGGAGATTGGTGGAACAAAGAATGAATATTGTTTCTTGTCCTTTTTCCAAGTGAGATCAACAAGTCTTTCACCAAACTTGGATCTGAATCTCAATTTCTTATACTCTGAGTCCATGAATCCTTGACCCTCAATCACAACAAGGGTATCTCCTGAAGAAGGACTGTTATTAGGATGGATTTTGTGGACCTTCAAGTCATAGAATCTAAAGCCTGAAGGGTTTCCAGTGAATTGTTGTCCATTTAAAGAAACATCAACATTAAAGTGCAATAATTTATCGCTCAATTTGGTGACATTAGGAAGCTCACAAGTAATTCTATCTTTCTCATAAGTTCCTCGAACACAAATCCAGTCTTCTTTATCAAGCTCGAGAGAGTTTACAGTCACACCAAGAGGATTAGTTGCCTCTTTAACTTTGCGTCTGATTTGGTTTTTGGATTGATTATTGGGAGAAACGAGGGATTTTTTCATGGGACTATTATCATCAAAATCAGAGACTTCTTTGAGAGGATTATTGACATCAAGCTGTCTGGCTTGGAAGCCGATGGTGAAAAGGGAAATTTTTGAGGCGGTTACAGGATCTATGTTCAAGTCTAATCTTAAAGTGAGTCCTCCTTTTGTTGATGCACACTTGGGATTCATGGAGATAATTTGGATTTTCTCTGAATAAATGAAGAATTTTTCTTCAGCAAGTCTGAAATTGACACCATCAAGGGCGAGATAAACCTCAGCTTCAATAGGCCAGACCTCTTCATCCGTGTCAATATCATTAAATTGAGGTGTTATACAATGAAGACCGTCACTTGCTGCGTTATATGAGCATTCAACTTCTTTAACGAAATTTTTATAGCAGAAGCGGATACGTTGAAGTCCTGTCTCAGTAAAACCTGTCCCCAATAATGAGATCATAGTGCCTCCAGATGCTGGACCACTCTTTGGCTGCATCGAGATGATTCTGACTGGTGCAAAGAAGACGCTGCTTTTCATTGTACAGAACATATCAGTAAAGGTTCGGTTTTCAGTATAAGCCTCAACAATTCTGGGCATATCTTGGATTTTATCGCCTTTATGGCCAAGTGAACCTCCTCCCCAGCCATAGAGTTTTCCATTTTCATCGATAGCAAAGGAAGTGTAATATCCACAGCCAATTTTGGTGAACCTTGGCAAAGGATTGGAAAGCTGATCGTGAGCGAGTTTGCAAGGGAAATAGTTTGTCTTTTTATCTCCAATACCAAGCTGGCCTTTACAGTTGAGCCCCCAACTGAAGATAACTCCACCATCTGTTAATGCCAAAGTATGGCCGAATCCTGCGGCAACACTCTGGAAGGTGAGCAATTCGTAAGGCTCTCCAGATTGTTTTGTTTGGGCAGTTCCTTCAAAGTCAGGCTCTTCCTGTGTTCCAATGACTTTTGATGGGCTTGTTCCATCATGTTCAATTGGCTTGGTATGATCAAAGATGTCCTTTCCTAAGCTCTTGGTCTTTGTTGCTTCAAAACCGTCTGCTTTCAGTGTGATCTTGGTGTGAATAAGTGAGTTTTTTCTATACTTTAAAACAGGAGGCTGATCGCGAATTTCAATTTTCTGAGGCAAATCTACCTTGAGGACTCTTCCGACACCAACTTGGCCGAGCCTTGCTTCTCCCCAGCCATAAAGGGAGCCTTTGGTATTGATGGCAAAACTGGAGTAGGGTCCACAGGCGATGAATTTGATGGGATTGTTGAAGAAAGTTTTGATGTATTTGGGAGTAGCAGCTGTTTGGACAGGATAATAAGTGATGGTCACTTTGGAAGTAATTGCTGCTTGAGTCTTTTTAATAGCTTCATTTATTTCTTCTTCATCAGATTCATCCATATAAGAAGGTTTATGCTTTTGCAATAATTGTTGTCTTTTGAGCAGCTGCTCTTCTTTTCTTTGCTCCTTTCTATCGTATTGTGGTGGAGCTGGAACCTCTGAGGTTGCTATACCCAACTGCCCTTCAAAACCTCTTCCCCAAGCATAGACATCTCCTTTATCAGTTAAAGCAAGAGTGTGATATTCTCCGCAAGCGATTTGAACGACGACTTTATTACTCAAAGGCTTGACTAATTGAGGGACAGCAGAAAGGGTAACTCCACTCAACCCAAGAGCTCCAAATTCGCCGAAGCCCCATGAGTATAATTTACCAGAATCAGTGAGGACAATCAAGTGTTTTTTGCCTGTTCTGATTGAGCTGAAAGTTCCCTTATTATCAAAAGCGGTGATATATTGGAAAGGATCTTGAACTTGAGTGAGATCTTGACCAAAGACGGAATCGTGTTCATCAAGTTCTGGAGGATGGAGGGAAGAAACGATTCCCTCGTTGTTTTCAGTGTCTTGAATAATGTAGAGTTTGTTGTAACCACCACCGATAGAGTTGATGCTTTTCCCCTTGAATAAAGCAAGACTTTCAAGAGTTCCTAGAGTTTCTTCACTACAAAAAAAGATTTCTCCTTGTCGATATGCTTGCTGCATTTTTTTATTGTCAAAATTAAAAATTCAAAAATTTCTGTAACAGTTCAATTTTCAACATTCCAGAGATTAAGCTATAGATTGTAGGGATTGTGATTGTCAATGAACGTTACTAAGATATTTTTGCTGATAGAAATTTTTGAATAAGACTTGTTGAGTGGGGAGAGGAAGGAAAAGTTATTTTTCTTTAAAATTTCGATTTTCTCAAACCTGGTTTTGCTAGGTGCTGAGTTGAGCCTAAAAAAAAATCGGATCAGTCAGTTTCTTCAAAAGAAAGTGATCAAAGAAGTTTGAATTCAGAATATGATGAAGGGGCAAAAATTTGTTGAGGGGTTAATCAGAAAGATTAAATTAGTTTTTTATTTACATAATGTGAGAATGGTACTTTAAGTTTTTGCCAGTTTTCACCAACGAAGTTTTGTTCATATTCTTGATGAGCGAGGCTAGATGGTGTCTCGAATCACTGAAAGCAAGCAGTTGAATAAAAAGAGAAGGCGTAAGCAAAGGGGGAGAAAAGGAAGTTCTTGAGAAAAATTTTTACAGAAATTCTTTTCAGAAAATTTGATGAAATTCTTTCAAGATATTAAGACAAACATTAAAGACCCTTTTTAATTGCGATCATAAAGCAGATTCAAAAAAAGCAATAAAAAAGCCCCCAAAATGGAAAATTCTTCAAGAAATGTAAGGCGATAAATTCTGCGTTTACCTACAAAAAGAAAACTTTAGAGTTGGTTTGTTTTTGATTAAATTCTGACTGGAACTAAAACCGTAGTTCATTCGAGAAAAAAGCAAATCCAATCAGAATGCAGAGCTTTTATCAATAATATAGCTATCAAATTCACTTTAAACCTCTTTGAGGCATTGATCAGAGAGTAATAGACAAGCGAGTGATTTCAAAGCCGTGGTTCATTGCGAATCACTAAAAATAAGAGTGAGGTTGATCAGATTTGTAAAGAGGATGCTTGAAAAAAAAAATGGAAATTCGAAAATAATAATAAATTTGTTTGATAAAAAATAATTTTAAGGCTGTCGAAGTTTTAAAGCAGCCTGCTGATTATTAAAGTTGAGTTAGGCAAGAAAAAAACTGTTTTTGAAACTTCAATTTCTTGGGATATGCTCTTTGTGAAGTCTTCAAAATGTGAAAATATTTTACAAGTCCTCGCTGAATATGAGAACAAACAATTCATGGAGCTGAGAGGAGGGTGAGAACAGTTATCGATCATAAATGACATTTTGAGACAGAATCACCGAGAAAATATTTTTTTTCTCGAAAAATTTTCAAAGAAAGGATCGTTTCAGAAACGAATTGTTGCAAACAAAAATAGACCTTAAATGAAGAATTGATACCAAAATATTTTCTATCCAAGAGACTATGTCAAATTTTGTGATACATCTCATATTTTGCATTCAAAAATTCAATCGTCTCCCTTTTTGGAATGCGAGGAGAAATTGCGTCTTTAGAATGGTCCCTAATATTTGATCCAGCATCCAACATTTGGGAGATCTGGAGAAAGGTTAACAGCGTTTATGAGCTCATACAAATTGAACAAAAAGAATTGGGTATATGTTTTTTGGGGTGGTTGGAAAATACCTTGAGGAAAATTTGAGTTTTCGAGGAAGCGAAAGGGAAAGAAGTTCTTTCTGGAAAAGTAAGTGTTTCTCGGTTCAAAAGAACTCTTCATGGAGGTGTTATATCTTTCCAAAACAGAATGGTTTCAGTCACAAAATTTTTTCGAGTCATACGAAGGCATAAAAACTGAGCCAATAAAATTAAAATTTAAAAGAGGAATTTTTACTCAAGCGAAAAAAAAACCTTGATTAACAAAACGACAAACCTTGGCCGTACAGAAGAATAGGGAAAACAGAAAAACTATGTCATGTTCTCCTCCTGCTTGTCAACTAAATAGTCATTATCCAAATAGAAAGTTTTGACTATCAGAGAACTCATTAAAATGTTTAGAGAAATTCAACGAAATGGTTTAGTGAGATTGAGATGAGTGATTCTAAAAAAACTCACACGTCATCTGAAGCTCCGTTTGAATTGAGGAGGTCGAGATAAATTGAGTTGGGCGAATCAAATGAAAATAGATTAAAGGGTGTTCATTCATTTTAGTTCACCAATCAAAAGCACAGAAAATTTAATCACTTCTTTGAGATTAAACTGAGAGTTTATTTTAGAAAGACACTAATAAAAGCTTAGACGTTATTTATTTTAATAAAATGAAAGAATAAACTTTGGTGAGTTTCGTTTCTTGCTGACGATTAAAAGTTATTCACAAAACCTCGAGAATTCCATAAATTAATTTTTAATACAGCAAAAGAATTTCTAAAGCAGTTTTTACAGAGAAATTGACAAATTTTTCTGAACTAGACACTCGAAAAGACTCGAGGACCTTGGGCTAAAAAAAAATCAGATCTTTAAACCAGAAAAACTGATAACAAATTCAATGATCCTTTGTTCAAGAACGTTTAATTTTCGTTTAAAAGCTCAACTGTCAATAATCCAACTACTTTAGGGAGCCTTTGACTCTGTTGTTAATATCCTTATGGCGCTATCCTTACGAGTTATTTATTCGAAGAGAATTTGGTCCAACTTTTGGCATACTAGTGTCTGTTTAAAAATCCTAGGCAGGTGAGATTTGTTGCTTGCCTCTTGCTTATTGATTGATTCAGAAAAACTGAGAATCTTGATTTCCTTTGATGGAAAAAAACTTTATTAATTAATAATTATTTTAAATAAAACCTTTTGACTAATGAAGGGCAAGCGCTCTGGTCTTTCATCACTGAACTTTCTCAGTTCGATGACAGACGATTTCACGCCTTTCAAGGCGAGATTTATGATGCTTTCAATAACAAAAAAACCGTCTCCAATGGTTCTTGAAGCTTTACTATTTTGCTTTGAATACGGCCAGCTTTTTTCTCAAGCAGCATTTGCAAACTATTTTGTGATTAACAACTTACAAGATTTACAAGATGACTCAACGAGAATAATAACTGCTTTCATAAAGATCTTCAATCCTGTATTTTTTCTGGACTTTGTATTGGAAAGCCGGACTCCCTTTATTGTTATGATGCTACTAATGTTACAGACAATATTGAAGATTTTATTGTTTTCTTATGTGATTTTGGTTTCAATGCAAAAAGTGAGAAACAATAGATATCTTATCGGACTGTGGAGAGTGATATTTCTGACCCAGAGCAGAATTCTATACTACTGGGTTACCTCGGCTTGGGTGAGAGCTTTTGTAGCAATAAAACATGATCTTTACAACGTGCCTGGAAGTGATAGTTTTATGATGGTTCTTTGCGCAATATTTATGGTTTTTGAGATTGTCTTGACAATATATCTCCAGCACACCTTTGTGAATATTATGCCGTCAAAAAGCGTGCTATCTGCAAAGGATTACACAACTGAGATGATCACCTTTTCACAAAAATTTATCATGCAAATCTTCAGTATGATTTCTCCAGTGGGCTCGGCGGTCGTTGTTTACATAATGGTCGGGACAAATTTTGTGATTTCATGCATAAGAGAGAAGCACTATTTTTCCCAGCTGCCTGTTTATAAGTTCCGAGTGCTTATTTACAAAGGAGCCTTGATGATGGTGATTACAGTCTGGCATGTCATTTGCATAATGGAGATTGTTTTAGTAGAGACGGATTATATTAAAGGGAATAGCAAGAATTTTGCATTGCTTGGGTGGATCGTGCTTTCGATCCTTGGAATCGCAACAACTCTCTATTACTTCAAAAACAAGGCTCTAAATTTGATTTTGGGATATGGCGATTTTAGGCCTGAAGTTTTGATCCATAAAATAAATTTATTAAAAGAGCTTCAGAAGGATAATGAAAATCTCAATAAATTTGCAAACAAAAATCCTTTCAACTACCTCATCAGTGTTTCTCTCCAGGAAAGGCTTGTTTCTGTTTTTGGATTGGAGAGAAACTGGCTGGGCAATGGAGAGAAGTTTAATATAAATTGCAAAGCAGCAGTGAATAAATTATTTATCCAATATTTGGAGAGATTAAGCGGAAGATTCCCGCGAAACAAGACCATAAAGCTCTTATTGGCTTTCTACTACGTAAAAAGCACAAAAGCCTTTGGATCTGCAATGAAAATATTAGTCGAACTTCAAAACTCACCTCAAAATGTGGTTTCTCTAAACGCCTCATTGTTGATTCACAAATTTGAGAATATGATCAAAATTGAAAATGACAAAGCTAGAAATCGGGATTCTGATTTTTTGGACTTGGCTCAATATATTCAGAGTGTGGCTTCATGGTCATTTTTGAAAGTGAATATGAGAAAGCAGGTGGATTCTCAACTTCTGCTCTGTAGAGAGATGATGAAAGATAATCCAGATCTGATGTTTATTTTTAAACAGGCAGATCAAAGTGAAAAATCTCGAAATTTGATTGAAGGAAAAATGTGTAAATTGTACGAGAACCTACCAGAGTCTCACTTGGAGCCATATATGATTTCAGCTTATTATGAATTGATTGTGAATCACAACATCCCGGAATATTTGACATATGAAAAGAGCTATATAGAACAATATAGAAAACATGAAAGATATTTTAAAGCTGAGAAATTTTCTAAAGAAAATATGTTTCAAAAAGAAAATGGCTTTCTGGTTTTAAAGCAAGGAAAAATTATGTTTTGCTCGCAAAATTTGGAAAGATATTTTTCGAGAATAATTACTGGAGAAGCATACAGCAGCTGGGCCCTTCCCTTGTTGCAAAATTTTGTACAAGAAAAACTCCAGAATTTGATCCATTCAGGGCAACATTTGAGTCCAACTCCTGTGATGAGAGATTTTTTGTATTATGCCAAAGAAAAATATATCATTGAGTTTGAATATGCTATGAACGTTTATCAAGATTTGAGTGACGGGCTGAGCTACGTCTGCTTGATCAGGCCAATCCCGAACCCAAAAGAGCATCTGTTGGTAAATGAAAATGGGAATATTGAAGCTTTTACAAAATATATCGGGAAGCAGTTGGGCTTGTTTTCTTCTGAAGGCGTTGGCATGATTGGAACAAATATCAAAGAAATATCTCCCGAGCTTGCAAGAGCAACGAAAGCGTTCAATCAAATAGATCATAAAGAGAAGGCTGGGAGTCCACAAACTATGAAATTAAATAGAAAATTTGACAAATTTCAACCATCAGCATTGGATCTTGATTCAGCAAAAGAATTGTACAACAAATATTCAGTCATCCAGAAATTATTATTAAAGCCAATTGAAGGAGCTAAAGTCAGAAAGGACAAAAAGCAAGGATCCCTGTATTACTGTAAAATGGAAAATAAAAGTTTCGGTTCTGTCAATTTGAAATTTATCGAAATTGAAAAAGTCAAGAAAAATAATAGAAATCAGCAGCAACAAGTTGATTCGAGAGGGATTATATGTAGTCTAGAAAATGAGGAAGAAGAGAATATCGAGACTTTATCTTCATTGCCTCGACAAGCAGAGACGTTAAGAGATCGATATTCCACAATTTTGATGAAAAATATTCCTGATTCAAGAGGGTTCCCAAATTCAGATGAGATTGCCGAAGAAATTGAAACCCCTCCGACTGTGGGTGTTGAAACCAGGCCTGTATTGGGAACGACAACAGAATGTTTTGACCCTTTAATTTCACCAACGTCAATGACTCAAAGAGAGCTTTTATTTAATGAATCTCCAAGAAAGCCTGAAAGAAAAAATCTAAAGAAAAAGTTTGATACACAGTGGCTAAAGATAGAGGAAGAGGAAGAAGATGAGGAAGCAAAAATTAAAAGTCCATGGTTGAAGAAAGTCGTCAGGGATGATTTGCAAGTGGATGCCAGAGATGATGATAATGACTCAAGAGCAAGCAGAAGAAGTGCTTCGACGGGCTTGAAGGTTATGAAAGCTTACAACAAGGCTCTAAAGACAAAATATTATGCTGGTCCGTACAAGACATTTTTGGTGTTTATCTCATTGATATTGATTGTGATCTTATCGATGCAATTCAATTTGACTCAAACGCTAAACGAGGATATTACCGATTTGAAAGCAAAGAAGGAAGCGATCATAATTACCGACTCTAAAAACGATGCGTTGTTAATTTTACAAAGAATCCTCAGATATTTTTGGATGTTTGGGACTGGTCAACAAGAGGTGAATAATTATTACACATCAGCTACATTAGCTTTAATTGTTACACGCAAGAGCGATCGAATCAGTTATCTTGCGCAAACAAATGAAGCTATCCCATCAATAGTAGATCTGGTTCGTGACTCAAGTCGTGCCAAAATTTTTGCAAATAATGTGAGAATGTATTACACAAATTATAGTGACTCAGAACAAGAATATACCAAAATAACCAACTTCCAAGCTCTGAATGAGATCATTTCAGACCCTATAGTGAACAGTTTAGATTATACAAAGTGGACTACAGCAGATTTGGAGGATTTGGAAATCATACTAAGAAATATGGTGAATGACCTCCTTGTCACAAATGAAGAGATTACGTCAATTTTCTTCAATTCAACCGAGTATGATAGAAATTCGGCCTCTAAAACGATAAATATAACCTTTGTTGTCGTTATGATTTTGCTCCTCTTTTTGATTTTGGGTTTCTGTTCGATTATTTGGCTGCAATATAAAGACAGAAAGAAGAACATGATTTCCTTTGTGAGGATAAACCCTGAAGTTGTCCAAAAAATTATGTCAAAGCTTGAAGCATTTGACAAAAGTATTCAAGAGCAAATATCGTTTGAAGAGTTGCCAGATGTTAAAATTGGCGAATACTTTTACCAATATAAACTTTTGAACAATTCAAGAAATGGCAAGAAAAAACAAAAAATAGTCATGAAGGATCCGAACTATGGAGGAATCATCAGGCAATATTTCGTAATATTTTTGAAATTTTTCCTTGCGCTCTCTCTTTTCATCATCATGCTTATCATAACCTTTGTTTTCAGCACATCTCTTAACAACAATGTTCATGACGGAGTCGTTCAGCTCTATAATTCTGACACGCTGAAATTACAGCTAAAGCTTGCAAGTCCAACATTTTTTGATCTCCTTGCAGAAAAGAACTCGACCCAGATTCTAAATCGTCCAGTTTATACACAAGCTCAGAAAGCGATCGAGAATTACAAAAATGCTCAAACTAAAGTTTTTGATATTCTCTTTGATGACAATGGTCAAGCTGCAAACTCGGCAATCGACGAGATTGTGCGTGGAGACGGATGTAAATATTACCAAGTAGCTGCAAGAAATTATTGCAATGAAATTGGGACAACCACCAATCTTGTTCAATTAATCAGTAAGGTGGAAAGTATTCTTGTTCAAATTTTCCAGGAGTATGTGAACTCAGATCAATCAGCAAGCTCCTTGGAAGCTTTAATATTACAGCTTCAGGAGGACTTTATTCCTTATTGGAGTGTAACTTCCAGCTTATATGATAGAGTATCAACTGAGCTGAGTGATGTTATCGATGAAAGAATTGTGACAGGAGAACACAGAAGAAGGATTGTGATAGGATTCTTCTACACTTGTCTGGCGCTGACCTATGTTTTTATCTATTTTATTGTCTTTGGAGAGATCAGAGAGGGAGATAATGCCTTCAAAACAGTCCTGAAAACAATGCCACCAAATGCTGTACTGGTGAATTATACTTTGAAAACGTACCTCTTAAAATCTTCTAACGGCTCTCTCGATTACGTCAAAAATGAAATCTAACTACTCTAGGGGGTTGGAAGAAATCTATAAATTATATGTCTTTGTTTTTGTTATTCTCTTTCAAGTTGTACAAAGTAAATTGAAAAAGATTAGCTTGTTGCTGTAACTAATAATTTATTCACCTTTTTTGAAAACTTTAAGGAAATCTTGATTTGATTGAAAAAAAATGATTATGTAGATAAATAACTTACTGAGAATAAATTGAATTACTTTTTGAAAAGAAAGCTTTTACAGAGGATAACAATCCATAATACTAAGTATATAGCAGATGAATAGAGGAAAATGTTATACGGAATTTTATTCCCAGCTCCAATACATTTCCCAACCCAGCGAGAATGATAATTGTAATTTTTGACACAAACCTCACATTCTGAACAATGATAGCAATCTCGTTTTTCTTGAACTTTGCATAGTTTGCAATATCTATTGTGAAAGGTAAGGATTATTTTCTTTAAGAGTTCTTACAAAGGAACAGGGTTTCTTTGATCTTCATCTCCATCGACTTCAAGTGAATTTTTCGAGCTGATGATTCCGGGATTTTTTAGCGCCGTGTAAAGAAATATTGCTGCTTCCCATACTGTGGCAACAGATAATAGATAGAATTCAACCCGAGGAATATTCTCTTCGACTGTTACTAAGGATATCAGAACTGCCATTATTCCAATCGAAGTCAACCAAATAATCACAAAAATTGGCCCTGTGATGGGAGTTACGAAATAAAAAATGACAAGAAGAGTTACAGTGAGGTCCAATGGTGAATTTCGGTTCATCACCGTTCCAATAAAAAGGCAAATGATTTCCAAAATGTCTTGTATAACGAGGATGTATGAATGAAGGGATGTTGACAGGAACCGAGTCCTCAGCTTCAAAGGCAAAAGAATCGTCCATACGATGATGACCTCGGCGAGGAGTTTGTTTGGATTCAAGATTCCCTTTAGCTTTTTTTGGCATTCGAGAAATGGCTTTTCGACTAATTCAGTGTAATTTTATTTTAAACGGTATAATATGGATTTTCATCTAGATCTTTAATCAAATCGAATTGAGTTGAATGATGATAAGGAATAATATCTGTAAAACAAGTTGTCAAAGGAATGGGAAATTGAAGTATGAATGTGAGAAGTTCTAAATCCTATTCCCCTCAGAAAGAGAAGGTTGAGTTTTGAAAGAGACTCTTTTGAGATTTTCAAAGTATGATTATTAGGGTTTTGACGTTTTTAATTGCTTGCCTAAAATTAAAAAAATTCAGTAAAACTATGAGTGCAAGCAAGATAACTTGTTAGTTTAATTTAGGTTACAAATTATAAAAGGCTGAGCCAAAGAGATAAAACGATATACTTCTGAGAGTAATAAGATTTTATGCCAAACATTGGAAAATTGAATTTTAAAGTCAAAAAGATTGTATCGCATGAAATTTATTTTTACGGAAATATTGGGTTTTTTCTGAAGTAATGATGGCAAACTTCGTAAAGGTGATTATTTTGCACCAAGAAGGCTCAAATTTTATATCAAACAATGAGTTACTTGTCAAGAAATCCAAATAAAGAGTGGTTTTTTTTGTAAAAAGTCGCTCAATAAAGAGTTCGAAATTTCAATGTTGAAGGTAAAAATGTTTCTCTAAATTTCTGTCTCATTTTTTCAAGAGACTTTCTGAAGATTTTCTCAAACAACAAGCTTGGCAATTTTTCTCAAAAAATAACGCTTTTATTTTTTTTAATCGCAAAAATTTTATGAATTTATTTCTGCGTATAAAAAGCAAAAATATTATTATTTTCGATACGTATTATCTGAAACTGCCAATCTCTAAGATCAATTAATAGGCAAAATCTCATTTAATTTTTCCGTGTAAGTGCCTTGGAATTCCTGGATGGTCTATAGAGTTGAAAAAGGGATTTTTGCATTAAAACTAAAATAATATATTCTTATATAAATTCCATTTTTTTTCTTACATGTTTAAAGTCGAACCAACCTCCTCACTATGCGGAGCCCTGACGTTTGAAATAGAAGGAAACTCTAACCCTCAAAGTCAATATTACTCACGCCAAATTCGATTATCACAAGATGAAAAAGTCATTATTGGGCGAGGTTATGATCTTTCCTCAGAGCAGTCGAAGCAAATTCTCGAAGATTTCAGGAACATTGGCTTTTCTCAAAGAAAGTCTGAAATCCTCTACAAAGCTAGCGGGCTCCACGGGAGAGATGCTCTACATTTCGTGAAAATGCATAAAGGAGATATAATATTAACAGCTGAACAGGAGATTCAGCTATTTCAGATCACTTACAATAAGTATGATAAGAAGCTGACAGATCTCTTGCATGCATCAAGGAGGAGATTTGGAGTGATTGATAAAGATGAAATTGAGCAATATCAATGGGATGTTTTGATAGATTTTCTTTTCGTTGATGAGTTGTATGGAAAAACACTTGATATAGTGATAGTAACGTTGCAAAAAGCGATAAAACAAAACAAGCCAAGGCTTTTTAATGTGTTGATTTCAGATGTAGAATATTGGGTTAAAGCTGGTCTTAACCTTGAGCGCGCGAAGAAAAGAGCTATTTATGTACAAGAATGGAAAAGATGCCAAGGTAAGTGCTTTTATTGAGGTTTGTCTTAATTCTCAAATACTAGAAAGACAGAATAAGGTTAAGTCGGGGATGGCAGATGATTCCCTTTTAGAATTACTTTTCCAGCCCTCAAGTATTTTGACAATACAGGGATTTTTTGTTGATTTGGAACTTGATGAGCTCGATTTATTTATGAAAAAACATCCTCCTAATGCTTACAGAAAAAGAGACCCAAGGGATGATGGGACAACTTTTCACGACTTGATCTTAGCTTTGAAGATTTTATATGACAAGAATACAGTTTCGAGAGTATTTGGAGGCTCATTGGTGCCGAATATTTCTGATGTAAGAGAAGGAGAGAACTTCAATAGGGAGTTTTACCCCGATAAAGAATATGGGAGGAAAGTTGTCGAAAAGACGCGATGGGAGAATGACATTAATGAGGCTTCGTTGATTATCGCTCAGATTGCAGGCGGAGAAACTATCAGAGAAGTAAATAATAATTTGGAACGAGAAGAAGGATTTGATTATCCTGAAGAACTCAGAAGAGTCGGAATTCTTCCTTTAGAAGAAATTCAAGCAAAGAAAAATGAGTTTTCATCAGTGGCAAGTCTAATAAAGAAACCAAGGAGTAAAGTAAAATCTTTCACATTATTACAAACTCCTCTTGCTGGAGGGTCTGGAGGAGGAATAAGCCCAATAAAGGGGCAATCCCAAAAGATGATGAGGAAATTCTGGTTGTTGGTGAAAGATTATGAAGAGATGGATACAGTGAGTACGCAAGGAGAATATTTTGTGATTCCAGAAGTGAGTTTGACGTTAGAAGCTTTTAAGGTTGGTTCAGTGAAAGGAGAATTTTATGAAAAGGGAATAGAAGATCCACAAGATCCTGCTATTATTTTTGCAAATGCTTTTACAAAGAATATGGATTTGGTTTGTAAGCATTACCCAGTATTCAAGAGAATAAAGCAGATTTATAAAGCTATGAAAATAGTGCAATGGCTGGTGAAGAGAAAGATACCAATTGATATGAAAATGGTTCGAGATTTTCATCAAAGAGATGTCCTCAGAAGTTCAAGTCCCCCTAAGAAGCATATTTTTAAATCCTCCGTAAGCTCAATGTCCAATTTAGTGGCTAAAAATTCTGCAAGAACCTCGACTTCTCAGAACCAATCTCCTGACGAATTCAACTACCGCTCATCGGCTCATTTCAACTTTACTGAAGCTTCAATGGGAGTGGATGCTTCAGACTACTTTGCAACATCAAGTCCAATGAAGGTTTCATTGAATACAACTGGCTTTAAAGAGATTCCAAGTCCAATGATTCCTTTGAGGAAACTGTTTACAAGAGGATCAAGCAAAAATTTATCAGGGTCTCCAATCAAAAATTCATCAAAAATGACTTCTTCAATAGCAAGTATAAAGACTTTGGAATCACTTCCGAGTGTATTCTTTGGTAATGCTGCTAGTGTGAAGAGTAGAAATACCTATGTTTATGCAGGAGTCCTTCTGGATATAAAGCTCGAGAAAACAAAGAAGCCCCAATTGATTCAAAAAGCCGAAGATATCGAGCCAAGATCTCCATTAAAGAGGGATAAATCTTCTTCAAGAAATAATCTCAGTCTCAGTGGATACGTGGGAAATAGTAGATATGAAAGAAGTATGTATGCAGAGCAAGCTTCAGCAGCTTACCTTGAAGATCCTAATCACTGCACGATGAAGTTTCCTTTTCAAAATGCAGCTTGTGTTGTTTGTGAGAATTTCTTGAGATTTTCTGAGGTGGCTCATCCTGTAAATAAGCAGTATTTCTGCAGGATTCATCATCCAATGTCATGTAGTTCTTGTTTTGGAATTTGTTCTGACCAGGGTGTCAGTATTCAGAAGAGGATCTATCATTTAGATTGTTTGAGATGTAAGCACTGTGGCGATCTATTGAGAGAAAAACTGATCGAGACAAAAGAAGGATTTATCCATAACCATTGTATGGGAGATTATTTGAAGGATCTCTGTGAAACAAATAAATTGAATGAACTGTTCAATGTAATTTTTGGGAGTGTATTTTTGTTAATTTTTTGAATAGGGAAAACAAGAAAATCGAATTGAGCCAACAAGAAAAATTGTAAGACAAAGAAGTATAATGAAGAAAATCCCGAGAGTCGGAAGTCTTGGAAGATTTGAAGTGAACAGAAATTCTGACAAACATGTCCAAGTCGTACTTAATTCAACTGAAAGCTTATCTAGTATCCGAGATTAAGATGCTTATGAAAAAAATTGTTTTGTATTTATTTATTACTTTGATTTCTATTTTTCGTTTTTTATAACTGTTTCAAAAAGGGCAAAATTTTTAACAACCACAACTATAGTACTTGGATTTTATGATATATTATCCCGATAGAAATTTAAATCGAAATTTTTATAACGAACTATTTCCTGCTTGTTTGAATAAAAAATTACTTCATTTCATTTCATAAAACGCCATTTAAAATAGGCTCCATCAAGCTGTGGTCTTGCTGATGTTCTTTCGATGATTATTCTTAAGATGATCGAAAACGATATCGAAATGACATTGGTCATTGGTCAGGTGGTTTTATTTCGATATGTAAGATATTTTCACAAGGCCCAGATTCAAAAAAAACGGATAAAATCTATTTGAATAATTAATTGTTAACACTCAGTTGATTAAAAATTTATTACTACTTCCCTTACGGAGTGCATCTATTTTATCAGTCAGTTTCTTATTGATTAAATGGACATTTCTTCCTACAATTTCGATTACCTTCAACCTCCCTCTCAAGTCAACAAAGTCTTTCATGACGGTTTGATGTCTATTTGTCATTTACTGATCTATAGTAGCTGACTACATTAAAAGTGGGACTGGAAAATCAGCAAAAAGGAGGATCTTTCACAGTGTCAAATTTGATGACTTTGAAAAAGAGATAATAAAGACCTTTGAAAACTCTCTTCACAGCAAAGATATCAAGCTTCCTCAAAGGTAGGAGGCACTTGTGTTTCTCGAAATAATTCTCCATAAACCTAGTTGGAATCAGAGTGAAACATTGAAATATCTATATTCTGCAGATTTTGACTTTTCTATGGCGGCTTCAATGATCCAATCTTGTCTAAAATGGAGAGAAGATCCACGAAGCTCAACCCTTACAAAAGAAGTGCTTCAGATGTTGGTAATATTTAATTGGTTGATTTGGAAGTTTTAATATTGTTGATAGACTTCTGGAGTCATATATATTTGGGGAACAGATTTTGATTACAGGCCAACCTTGGTCATAAATTTGAACAAGATCAATCCAGAAGAGGTAAAAAACGGAGTGGAATGGTTGAGTTGAATATTTCACATAGGCTGATGAGGATGTTTTTAAATCAGCGTTAAGTATTTGCATGGATATTCTTCGAAGCTATTGCTTTGTTGGTGGTAAAGTTGAAAATTGGAATATTATCCTTGATGTCCAAAATACCCCTCTCATTGATCTCATCAAGGTAATATTTTGGGAGCATACTAAGCCTAACCACTCTGGGAGATTGAATCAATAATGTCACATGTTCAATGTTGTTTCCCACAAACTCTAGAAAAACTTTTCATTATCAATATATCAGATAAACAATGGAAAATTATTGAACGTAATCGAGAATATAAGACATTTCAATAATAATGTGTTTATTATGTAGCTTTGGTTGGACATGAGTTGAACGAAACAGTATTTTTATTAAAGACGAAAGAAGTTTTCAAAATAACAGCCTACCTGGCTCCTCATTCTTTAGAAGTTAAGTATGGAGGCAAAAGCCCAACTCTTCAAAAATATTGGTAAATTCTTTCCTACTAGGAGATTGACTTATTAACATCAAAGGCCACCACCAGATCATGCAGGAAGATCTACCGACAGCCGAATTCTTTCAAGTACTCCAAAAGCAGGAGACAATAGTACTCCATCATCACAAAATAGAGTCGACACAAGCTACAGTTCTCAAGAAAGAACGACAGCTTCCACAAATCAAAACCAGCCAGCTACCTTAAATGATCCTTTCAGAGCTGAAAAGCTTAAAGCACCTCCAAAAAAGCAGCTCGATTCTCCAGAGGCTGGCTCAAGAGGTGCTGGTTATGCAAGCAATGTAAATAACTCTTCGTATCGAGGAAGCAAAGGAACAAGCAGTCAAAAGGCATTTGATGAAGGAGAACATGTTATAAAATCGAGGCCTAAGAGCTCGCCTCAACGTGGAGCTTCAGCAAAAGCAATTTTACACTCAGAGCATGACTATGAGCATGATCCAGATGAGCAGCTTGTCCGTGGGCTTTTGTTCAAGAAAGATGTCCCAGATAAGCAATTTAGAAAGACAGTGTCTGACAGAAAAATTAATCAAAGTCCTCCCAATAAAGTCAGAAAAGTTGATGATCCTGATGTTCCTGAATGGAATTATAAGTCAAAAATTCGAAATGAAAATGTCATGATTTCATCAAGCCCATCCAAACGTCAGAGTAAAAACCAGCAAGAAAGAGAAAAAAGGTCGGGATATTCTCCTTTTGGTAAAGGAGGAGATTGGGACAATGATGTGAGGAGACAATCTGAGCCAGTGCATATTGGTCGGGACAGTGAAATTCGAGTGGATTCACCAAAGAAATCTGTGACATTTAAAAGTGAAATTTTGGATAATGAACATCACGATCATGCCGGAACGCCAGGAAGTCATAGTAGATCGCCATCAGGAAAGAGTAATTTGAGGGCTTCAAGTAAATTTATTGCGATTGAAAAAGAAGAACAGCCAAAGAAGAGATTGATTGAACTTCCAAGGGAATCTAGCGATGATGAAAATGATGATAGTGATGATTCTGGATATTTCTGCGGAATTTGTGTCTCTTCAAGAGGAAAGAAAAAAGCATGAGAGACTGGGAGCTGGTGAAGCCAAGAAAAACGAGAAGATATGGCTGTATAAATAAATCCTTGAACAATTATGTTGAATAATAATATTTGATATGAGATACTGCTAGATTTTTTGTATAAATTATTTCTTAGATAAATCGTTCAAAATCGAGACTTGTATTGACCTACATAAAACATCAATAGATTCTTCTGATTCATTTGCTCAATCTCATGAGAATTATTTTTTCCCCTGATTTTCGTGAAAATTTTTTGAATTATTTTTTTCTGAAAAAAAATCGAAATTTTTTTGGATCACTTTCAAAAATTATCCCTCATACTTTCTTCTCAAGATTCGTCTGAGAAAAAGGAGATTTGGATATTTTTGTATCAGGTGAGATTTCTATTGAGATAAAAATATTTTGAGGTTCAAAGGCAAAGTGATTAAATTTATTTAAATTCAGGTTTTCAAGAGAAGCCAAATAAGCCAAATCAACAAGCAACAAATCAAAAGAGATGGAAGACGATAATCAAATGGAAGAGGCTGTTAATCCCATGAAGATGTTCTTGAAATTACACGCTAAATATATCTACGATATCTGCACCAAAAAATGCATTACTGACTTCAAGTCCAAAGAATTATCCGATAAAGAAAGAATCTGCTTGTCCAGATGCTATGATAGAAAGAGAGAATCTATTGAATATTCTCAAAAGACTTTACACACCTTCTTGGAAGCTCATCAAAAGAAACAAGAAGTCTTGACCAAAGAATTCATCTAACAAATCAATAGATTTACACACTTTTTACTGTAATCTATTCATTCACTCAATCCTCGTTTGTGAGAATATAATCAATAGTATGATTGATGATGATTTATTTGTTTCATAATTTTGATCCCAAATAAACTTTTCTCCATGAAGATGAATTTTATCTCTCTGTTGATGTGAAGAAAAGAAAATAACAAGTCAGTCATTTGGTTTTATCTCAATAAATATCAATTATTATCAATAAAATCAGTTCGACCTGTTTTTTTAAAAGCAGAACAGAACAGTCAATTTCAATAGGAAAGCTTTCACAATTTTTTATGAAGCAAATTTCTATTTTAGAGAGTCTAACTTTTGATTTCTCAGAAGAATGAATGAAAATCAAGGGAAATTTTTCTTTAAATTCCAGCAAGGTCCTGGAGAAGATTTTTTGGAGAGAAATTTTCGTGATCTCTTTGAAAAGAAAAAATAACAAAATTTTTCTTGAAAACTCACTTTGCTGTGAATTTAAATATTGTGCCTATTATTTTTCCAAGTCGGTTAAGAGCATAAAACTAAATCAAATTTTTTTAAAAACAAACAAACGAGCAAACAAATATGAGTAAAAGTTTCTCTACCAAAGACATTTCCAAACTTTCCAACAACAAAGAAAACAAATTCTCCACACCTCATCGTGAAAACACCATAAGCACTTCTCGGACTGTTGGCTACGAGGCCAAAGAAAATTCAAAACCTCTTCGCACTACTCTCCAAGAGCAAAATAGCAACGTAAAACCTTCAGCTCTTGCTAACAAAGACAAGGCTGAATGGAATATCAAGACTGACACAACCCTTCCAATTTCGTCAAATCGAGATGACAAGATTGCAAATTTGGAAGCAAGAATTGAGGAACTTTTAAATGAAAAGAAGGAATTAGAAGAGACAGTTAAGGAATTGAGTAATAAAGCCGAGGATTATGACATTATGGAAGAAAAGGCGACAAAGCTTCAAATTGAGTTGAATAAGAATGCTCAGAAAATGGCAAATTATGATCATTTAGAAGGACAGATGGAGATTTTGAAATCAGAAAATCGTCGATTACAAATTGAATTTGACAGAGAAAGAGCAGTTTATGAATCAAAGATTGCCGATCTAAAGGAGCAATTAGAAGTGAAGGATAAGAGACTTGAGCAGAGAATAGCAAACGAGCACAATCATAGACAAGCGATAAATGCGAATATGAACAGAATGCTTGATCAAAATGACAAGTGGAAGAAACTGTACATGATGGAAGCCAAGAACATCATTGCTCTCCAGCAACAATACAAGTCTCTTATCGAAGATAATAAGTGCCATATTGAGTATATTGCCCAATTAGAAGATAAAATTCAGCAATTGGAGGCCAAGTATTATGAGCTCTACACAGATTATCATCAAAAGTTAACGGAGTATCGTATTGAAAACTTGAAGAATACTCAGCAAGAGCTTGAGAGAATTAGAGGTGATTTTAATGAAGAAGAGTTTGAGAAAGTTGAAGAGAAATTTATGATCAATGCTTTGCAGAATGAATTGAATAAAGAAAAGGAGGTTTCTGCGGACTTCAAGGCTCAGCTCACAAGACTTTTGGATGTCAGACAGGAACTTGAAAGAAATTTGGCTCTTTCTAGACATAATTTGCTTGAAGCAACAGGTAGGTTAGAAGAAGAAAGTGCCAAAGTCTCTGCTCTTGAAGACATGAGAATCAATGATCTTCAATATATTTCTACCTTGGAAAATGAACTTTAAATTGATGTTTGCTTGTTGTTTGTAAGAATTGTGAAAGTTTTTGTAAAGTTTTTATTATTTCTATGATATATACTCCCTTTTTATTGGAAAATATTTCTAAAGAAGACCACCTCTAAACAAAGGGTAAAAATCTAATAATAATCAGTATAATTTCCTGAATCTTTGTTTAGTCAAATGTTTAAATTGCAGAGACCATTATTAAAGTACACTAAATCTGTTTTTCAAAGGGCTCTTCTTCCATATCGACTGAGCTTTTATTTCTCCAATTTTGAAGGTAAGAGAGCTAACGAGGTAACTGCTGGTTCAATTACCATCCCTGCTTCTGGGAAAATCGGAGGAACATTCAAGTTAAATCCTAGCCCCAGATATTGTAGTCACCGTGCTCGTCTTTTTGATGAGATTTACCAAAAGCAAAAGAGTCTGCTTGATGCCCGTGAAAAAAGAGAGATTGATATCACTCTTCCTGATGGAAAAGTCATCAAGGGAAAATGTTGGGAAACAACTCCATTAGAAATTGCCAAAAAGATCTCAAGAAAACTCGGTGAAGCCGTTGTTGCTGCAAAAATCGTCTATTCCAAAAGAGATCAAGATGAATTTGGTGCTGGTAACGAGATGAGAATAATATTTTGAGAATAACACCTAAATATAGTGATCGTGGATGCAGAGGAAGATGATGGATATCATCCAAAAGTCGAACAAGGAGAAGTCTATGATTTAACTAGACCCCTTGAAGGGGATTGTTCATTAGAACTGATCAAATTCGATGATCCTTTAGGAAAGACTGTAATAACATTTTGAAAACTGAATGAGAGAATAATTTCAATTAGGTATTTTGGCATTCAAGTGCTCATATTTTGGGAGCAGCATTAGAGCAAGAATTTGGAGGATATTTATGTTCAGGACCTCCTTTAGAAAATGGATTTTTCTATGATATTTATATTGGGGATCAAAGAATAACACCAGAGCATTATCCTGCCATCGAAAAAAGATTCAGGAAAATTGCTGAAGAAGCCACCAATTTCCAAAAGATTTATCTCACAAAACAAGAAGCTCTTGAACTTTTCAAGGATAACCCATTCAAAGTTCAATTATTGACTCACAAAATCCCAGACAACGCTGTTACTACAGCATATAAATCAGGTCCTTTGATCGATTTATGCACAGGACCTCACTTGCCTATCACCAACAAGGTCCGTGCTTTCAAAGTTACCAAGACTTCTGCTGCTTATTGGCTCGGAAAGAATACCAATGATGATCTTCAAAGAGTTTATGGTGTTTCTTTTCCTACTGAAAAACAATTAGAAGAATATATTAAACTCCAAGAAGAGATAGAGAAGAGAGATCATAGAAATATAGGAACAAGCCAAGAATTATTTTTCTTTAGTCAGATGAGTCCAGGATCAGCATTTTTCTATCCCTCAGGAGCTTTGATCTACAATCGTTTGGTGGATTTGATCCGCAGAGAGTATATTGTAAGAGGATATACTGAAGTTATCACTCCAAACATGTACAGCAATCATTTATGGCAAACTTCTGGCCATTGGGCAAAATATAAAGAGAATATGTTTGTCTTTCAGGTTGAAGAGCAGGATTTCGGTTTGAAGCCAATGAACTGTCCTGGCCATTGTCTTATGTTTGACTCGATCTTGAGATCCTACAAAGAATTGCCCATCAGATTTGCCGACTTTGGAGTTTTGCATAGAAATGAACTGAGTGGAACTTTGAGCGGACTGACCCGTGTGAGAAGATTCCAACAAGATGATGCTCATATTTTCTGTACAGTCGAGCAAATTCAAGAAGAAATTCTTGGAGTCTTGGACTTTTTACAGCACATCTATGGAGTTCTCGGGTTCGAATTCAAGTTTGAATTGTCAACAAGGCCTGCTGAAGCATTGGGGGATAAAGAATTATGGGATAAAGCTGAAGCAGCTTTAGCTGATGCCTTGAATAAATCAGGACATCCTTGGAAGGAGAATCCAGGCGATGGAGCTTTCTATGGTCCTAAGATTGATATTAAAGTGTCTGATGCTTTGAAAAGAGATCACCAACTGGGAACAATTCAGCTTGATTTTAATCTCCCCATCAGATTTAACCTCCAATATCGAGCTGCAGAAACTGAAGAAAGCCATGGAGAAGGATGTCAACATAACCATGAGCATCATCATGAGCATCATAAAGGTGAGGATGTTCCTCATTTAAAGACAGGATTCCAAAGACCTGTGATGATCCACAGAGCTGTATTGGGATCAGTGGAAAGAATGCTGGCGATTCTTTGTGAACACACAGGAGGAAAATGGCCATTCTGGTTGTCACCAAGACAAGTAAAGATTGTGCCAATTTCTGAGAAATACATGGAATATGCCGAATCTATTTTCGAGAGATTGAAATTGGAAGGATATGCTGTGGAACTTGATAGAACAAATTTCACAATCAATAAAAAGGTTAGAAATGCTCAAGTTGCTCAGTTTAATTATATTGCTGTTGTTGGTGAAGAAGAAATGAAAAGCGGCACCGTAGATCTCAGAGAAAGAGACAATAAAGATCGCCTGGTAATGGGGAGATTTTTGGATGATTCTAATGAGAAATAGGGAAAATATAATATTGATAAATTGCTTGCATTATTTGATTCAAAGAAAGTTGGACCTTCTGAAGCTGAGCTCAAATTAAAATCCAAAGCTTTTTACGAGAAAGTAAGTGGAGATTTGTCGAAAATGGATATTAATCTTTACAAAAAGGAGGAAGAGGAATTGGATGTGTTGAACAAGGAATTATTATTAAAGACATTTTTGGAAGGAAAGAATGAGCCAGGAGCAAGAGATAATGAAGTTTATGAGGAATTGAAGGACGTGGAAATTGATAAAGAAAGACATCCAAATTTATATAGATGGAAGAATTTCATTGAATCTTCTAGATAGGTAGTCAGTCAGTAAATCCGTGTTGGTTGATATTTTACCTTGATTTGTGTATAATTTATCATCCAATCCAAAAATGGAAGACAATTTTTCTCTAATGTAATTCTCGTTTTTAAAGAAATCTAAATACTGAAAAGAAAAAAGGTTTAATTAATAGATGACTCGATTTGAGTTCATTTGTCCCGAATTCTGATTTGAAGAGGCAATCAATATTTGAATAGTGGACAGACCTCTATTTTTTGGTCGTATGAAATACAAAAAAGGATTCTCATTCTTATAAGGGGAATAATAAAGTCTTTCATGCCAAATATTTTAAACACAAGACTATTTCATGAGAGCAATGCAAATTGATATTTTAATTCAATTCAGCAGGTTTATGAAGAGTAAAGTGAAATTTTCATAGTCTTGACTTGCTTGAGGTTCAAAGGAAAGGGTAAATAAATAAAAGGAGATTTAGATTTGGTTTGAGTTTTTCATTAAAATTTAATGCCTAAAGAGTGTCAGGATTAATTTGGTTAAACGTATAAGCGATTTATGGTGAAAAAGAGAGTGTCTCAGTTCTATGGCTGTCACCAAAATAAAGCCACGTCTTTCCCAACTCCAGCGGAAATGTACCTGGATTTTCACTGAGTTTAAAGCCTCTGTTACAAAATCATAACAAGATTATCACAAAAAGCAAGAGAAGGCAAAAAAAAGGGGCTTTTGTTCCGAAGGAATAGTATGAATACAGGGGATACTGCGATGAGAAAGGGAGAAGAAAATCAGTTGAGGAAAGGTTGAATGAGAAAATAATAATTAAGGATCAAGTTATACAAAACAAACAAAAGTAGTTATGTTCTGATTATGATAATTAAGTTTCCAAATTAAGAAAAAATTATTAAGGTTTTTCAGTACTAATCATCTTTATTAATCTTTACATTATCTGTCGCTCCTCACTAAAATGTAAGTTTTTCACGAGGAACATTTACTGACTTTTCCTTAGGCACTCCAAGGTCGCCCAAAAGAAACAACTCGCCAAGAAACCCTCCAGTGATAACGTGGTTCCCAGTTTTATCACACAAGTGAAAAAGGATGAGTACCTTTCAACTGTTTAATTTCGATTTGCTCATAATTTCTAGCGAACAAAAGATTGTCAAAGTCAGCAGTATTTCCCACCTGTACAAGTGCTGCAGCTACTTCTTCAAATGCTTATCTCGTAAAAAGCAGCAAAAGTATATTTAGTTTTACTCTCCGGTTGATTTCAATAGCTTTAGCCAAATTCCCGAGCAGTCTAATGCCCTCTTGGATCCTCAGCTCCCTGAACACAGAGTATGCCGTGTGAAATGGTCTTTTCTAACTTCCTTTTTAGGGGAAAAAGGTTCTCGTGCTTGACTTGGACGAAACTTTGGTGCACAGTACTTTTGAGCCTGTTACTAACCCAGATTTGATCCTTCCAGTAAACTTGAACTGTTTAGCAATGGTTTATCCCGTTAGGTTCGTATACAAGGAATGACTTACAGGATCAATGTGATCAAGAGACCAGGTGTGGAAGAATTTTTGGAGCATGTTGGAGATTTGTTTGAAGTTGTTATATTCACAGCAAGTTTGGCTGAGGTGACATTGAATCTCGTTATTTTACCTAAAATCTCCCCTAGTATGCTGAGCCTCTTGTGAGAATTTTGGACACAACAAATGCCGTGTCCTCGTTATTGTATAGACAACACTGTACACCATTAAACGGAGTGTATGTTAAAGATTTATCACTCTTGGGAAGAGACATGAAGGATATCATCTTGGTTGATGTAAGCGTTTTGTTTTGAAAATGTTGAACTAAAAATTTATACGTAGAACTCCCCCAACTCTTTCTTGTTCCAACCTGAAAATGCCTACCATATTAAAAACTTTTTCGATGATAAATCCGACAGGGAATTGATTAGATTATCTAACTTCCTTGATCGTATGGATGAGGTACGGACCAGAAAAGCCGAGCCCTTATTTACGAAATTTTTAGGTTGATGACGTTAGACCCATTGAAGAACTTAGAAGAAGATATGAACCAACTCCAGGAATGAATAAGTAAAATTTCAGTTCTTATACCAGAGGAGTTCTAATTTTTAATGTAGATTGATGAAGTTTGTTAAAGTTAACAACAATCAACCTCCCCAACAAGAAGACCCAGTAGAATTGGAAGAGATTGCTGCTCTTCAAGTCCAAGAAACTCCCAAGACCAACAATTCCAAGAAGGAAAGAGGAGAGAAGAATTCAAGAGAAGATGAGGGAAAGACCTATAATGTTGAAACTGAGCCCGATCTTAGAAAAGATGATAGAGAAGAAGAATTCCAGGAGTATAGACCTGGTCAATCATACAGAGGTAACAAGTTGATCAATGGACTGTTTGCCAGAAACGCTCCGTTGACTGAAAGAATAATGTCAAACGACAAATCTGATCAAGATTCTAGTGAGATTATCGAAAATATCGAGCTTCCTTCTCCCAAGGAATCCGACACTTTGATCAATTACAGAGAAGCTGATGTCTTCTTAGACAATAACTCTTCCGATCCCGATACAAAGGAAAATAAAACTGGTGTCAAGCAAAAGCCCAAGATTCCTCCATTCCTCAAATCTGCTTCTGCAATTTTCAATAAACTCAATGCTGAAGGCGAATTGGTCACAGTTAATGATCCCACTGTTGAAGGGCATAGAGTTGAAGATGTCAGATTATTAACTGGAATGGGTAACTTGAACTCTCCTTTGGGAAGACATGTAAAGATTGAAATTCCAACTGCTCATAATGGACATAAAGCTCATAATGAAAATGATTCCGACCAATAATGACTTTGTTTGATTTGATTTAAAATTTGGTGAGAAGGGGTGCCTTTCGATAAATTGATATATATCTATCTATTAGAATTGTGTTGTTACTTGATTTAACTTCTTATTATTCATTGTTTGTTTTTTTATTTTATAGGGTATAAAGAACGCCTTTTTTATCCTTTTGTAATTTCAAAGCATTTTTTCTTATGCTAATTCATTCAAAAAAATCTCTCCAAAAAAGGAATATTTACCCTTGAAAATTATATGAAAATTTTCAAGATTCTTTCTTAATTTTTTCAGGTGGAGAAAAAGGGAAGGCTAGAGTAAGATCTATAGAAGAGGGAAATGTGGTAAAAGCAGTATTTATGAAGGAATACTTGCAACTTATTTGAGAAAATGTTTCAGTTAGAAAATTGGCTTTTGATTAAATTGAACTGTTATATAAATAAACAGTTTAATTAAAGAGAAAGGCAAAGAAAAAGGTAACTTGATCAACTATTAACGAGGTCTAAATACTCTTGACACACTATTTTGTCAGTTTTTCTCTTTAAGTTGTAAAATCTCCAATTTTCTTTTTTCCAGGAAGAGAGTAAAATATCAAAATAAGTTCCAAAATCTTCAATTCCTGATTTCACTTGATTAAAATTGACAGTAAAAATGCCGAAAAAATTCATCTTTGGATGGAAGGTTGGCTGAATTACTGAGTGACGGGACTATCATCTCCCTCTTCTATTTCCAAGGAAAATAGGGAGGGGAGTTGAAATCTTTGAGCGTAAAAAGAGGCTACAATCTGTTTTCTTTTTAAATGAAAAATGGCTTGGAAGGGACCCAAATTGTTCGATGAAGGTCAACTGGGGATCAGAGTAGAATGAAGCCTAAAGAAGGTAATTTATTTTAAATGGAACTTGATATTTTCTTTGATTAAAAGAGCTGAAGAGTTGCAGTCTAAAATCGAGTAAAAGTTGATTTATCATTGGAAATGCCAGGAATTAAAGCCTTGACTTGGACTGTGGATACATATCAATTAGGATCGTAAAAAAATCGATAATCTTTGAATGTTTTGTGTTTGTCAACAAAATCAAGTCCGTCAAAAGTTATTTTTTGGCCTTATTGAGTTGATTAATAAATTGCGCTTGGACAGTGATTTTGTTCCAAAAGAATCTGATGATTTTTACAATTAAAATTCAAACACTCCAAGAATTAAACTAAACTAAGCAAAAACTTCAAAATTACCAAGCTTTTTCTTTGCTCTTGTTGCTATTTACAAATTCTACATTCTATCACCTTGTAAAAACATGCAAAATGGCATCAAATTTAATATTAAAGATGACGTGAATACAAAAGAAGAGAATAAAGAGCAATCGGATGATGAGAATGATAATAGAGATCTCTTGACTTCTCAAGAAAACATCATTCAAGAAGAAGAGAGCTCAAACATCAACGAACATGAAAGACCTGAGCCCACTACTGTTCAAGAAGAGAGCTCATAGGGTTGAGTTCATGAAAATATATTGATGTTCCAGAGATGCGAATAAAAATGATCCCCAAGGAACATTATTTATTGCTTCTTTACTACTCTATTTATTTATTATTACTAATGTGTTCAAAGAGTCTTAAAAATGGTGAGAGAGAATATTTAGTTTAATTGTTATGTAAATGAAAAATACGACATATCATATGTATCAAGGATCTCAGACTGAAGATCTTCAGATTGATGAAACACTTGTTGTATATAGGGGGATATAATAAACTAGATAAGCTTTGTAAAAATAAAGCGAATATTTATTTATTATATGGACAAGACAAAAACCAAAAGCATGAGCGAAAATTTTAGAGAGAGAACACACGAATTATTCATTTGTCTTATTTCTTTAATTTCTTAGGTGGTTGCTTGCTTCCTCTCATGGGAGCCTTTTTGTTACTCTTGTTACGAGCAGCTCTTTCTTCTTCTATAAAATTATTGAGAAATTATCAAGAGTTTATTTGAATTACCTTCTTCAGCAAGATCTTCCATTTCGTCCCAATCCATTCCTTCTTCGTCAAGATCTTCGTCTGCTTCGAAGTCAGATTCTTCAAAATCTTCATCTTCATCATCAGAAAATTCGCTTTCACTTTCTTCATCCTAGTGATAATTTATGAGAAACATAATTTTCTCTCGTTTTCTTACAAATTCTGAATCAGACATTGAGAAAGCACTATCACCCTCTTCAAGTCCATCGCCATTCTCCCCATTTTCAGAGGCAGAAGGTTGGAGGAAATCCCAACCTCCTTCTTCAATAAACTTGTTGGCATTATTTCTAACTTGAGTTCTAACTTCTCCCATGATTTTATTCCAATCAAAGTTCACACCTGATTCTGAGAAAATAATGTCCATTTTACTTTTTAAAAGTTAGTTTATAAAAGATTGTGAAAACTTACTCAAGCCAATTTTTGATAGCTTCAAGATAGTTGGAAGGAATAGCGCAGACACGCATAACAGGCTTAGAATAATCCTTGTAAATGAAGTTCAAGTCAAAGTTTCTCAAGCCATACTATTGAGGGAGATTAGCAAACTAGAGAGGGTAAAGTTTCTTACAGAAACTCTTTCAAAGTGAGCGAGTTCAACTTCATCAAGAGACAAGACAAAGAAGGGAGTTTCTGACAAATTGACCAAGCAATGGACAGTAGGGTATAAGTAAACGTTAGATTTGAAGGGAGCTCCTTGGAAGGCAAGTTCTCTGTAAGGTTTATCGAATTCAATTTGGTCACCAGCAGCAGCTTCGACAGCTCTAGTGAAGCTCAAGAACTCTTCATTAAGCTTCTTTCTTTGGGCTCTCTCTTTTTCTTCTTGTTCATATTCATCGTCGTCGTTGTGTCCTCCTCTTCTTCTATTGTCAAGATCTTCAGCTTGGAGACCAGCTTCAGTGTAGAATTGGATATCGAAAGTCTTCTTTTTGCCGATAAGGAGGGGCTTATGAAGGTTGAAGTGAAGGATAACAATCATTTCTTGGTCACAAGGTTGGAAGAAAGCATGCTTAATATTTTTAAATGTGATATCAACTTGTTCACCCTTCTGGCTGCCAAATCTGAAACCATTAGCGTGAGCTTCAAGATTTCCACTAGACTTCTTTCCACTCAAGTTAGGACGGACCTTAAGGCCTTGTAAAATAGGTCTTTTGCCCTTGATAAGAACGAGAGGATCTTCTTCGGGGTTGAAGACGACATTCTTTTCATTTTGTTCACTAGCCTTATCTTTGAGTTTCTTTTGGTGATCCTTGACCTTCTTGATAACGTCAGTGATGTGTTTGCCATTCTTGCTCTTGAAAGTAAGCTCACGAATGTACATCATATTGGGATCAGAATTTTCCTAAAGGAGGAGGTTAAAAATATATTCTCTCATAAGAAATACAGGGAATTGGACGGTGGCGGCTTGGGTGGCAGGAAGATGGAAATTGATTCTAAGAGAAACAATACTTCTATCTTCTTCTTGTTTGCTGATATTCTTGATGAGATTGACGTGGAAAGGAACCATTTTGCCATTAATAGGGCAAACAATACTGTCTCTTTTAGTATCAACATAAATTTGATTTCTCTTCATTTCTGCAGGAAGCTCGTCAGCATGTCTATATGAAACAATTTTCTCAGTTTCGATTTTTCTAAAGGAGAAGGAATGTTAGCTTTGGGAGAATTGAATTTCAAGTTACTGTTTGCCTTTTTCACCGTAATGGTCTCCAGAAGAGAATCTTTCAAGAAGTTCTTGAGATTTAATATCTCTTAATTCTTTTTGATGCTCACGTCTTTTAGCTTCATCAAAGATAAATTGAGGAACTTCTCTATTTCTCTTGGTAGTGATGATAGAAGCAGTTGGTGCAGCAGCAGGTCTTCTTTCTTCAACAACATCATCTCCGTTCAAAGCATAAGAGATTTCTTCGTATTTTCTGGGAACCTTCCCAGTCAAAATTTCAGCCTGATCGGGTCTAGCGATAACAGTATCAGCTATCATAATTGCATAATCTTTTCCTTTCTTTGTCTTCAAGCCACTCATAGCAATAGTAATATTAAAGACCATTCCTATTTGGGGGTGATTAGTTCAGGGAATATGCAATGGAAAGGTACCAGCTTCAACGGTCTTTTCGTTCTTGGTGTTGATGACAAGGTTATGCTCTCTAAATTCAAGACCAATCTTTTTGAAAAAGGTTATTTTAAAAGTCAATTAGAAGGATTTCATACACCAAAGCCCAAGTTGTTGGCTAATTTTTGGACAAGGTCTTCCTTCTTAGTCTTGACATATTCAAGACCAGCATCAAAGATAGATTTAAGAGTTCTTCCAGGCTTGAGGTTGTTAATAACCAAGTTTTGTAATTCATAAGCAATGTTATAGTTTTGTTTTTGATCCTAGGGATGAGATATTAATAGGATTCTCAAAACAAAACAATACATTATCGGGATCGATGAAGAGAGTTCTGACAACATTACAGTTGTATTCGTAGTATTTAGCACCGACACTGCAAAGAACAGTGTCGTAAGAAAGGTCATTATCATTACTTTCAGCTTGTGGTCTCAAGTCATATTCTCCACCACTTTGAACAATAGGAGTGTAAGCTAAATCAGTAAATTCTTTTTCAGTCTTGGTGGAATTTTCAAGAGATTTGATTTCTTGAGGGTTTTCAAACATGGCTTCAATTTTCCTGGAGATATCAGAATGTTTCATCTAATCAAAATGATCAGCTTTTCTGTAAATGAGAAACGGCACAAACCCTGATTTCGCTATCGATGATATTTTCGACTTCCATAATGACTTTATCTTGGAACCAGACGGCGACTTTACCAGCCTTTTTGATATTTTCAAGTTCATCAGATTCCTTAACACACAAGGATTCTTGGATCAAAGCACCGATTTCACTGAAATCAGAAGCAATACTTTGAATGAAATTATCAGCTTCATTACAGAAAGGACTGACTTGCTTTTCCTTAACAAGTTTTCCGATCTAAAAGGAGCATTAGAAGGAAACTAATGAGACTGGTGGGACCTTGAATTTGGTGTTACTAGATTCACTTTCGAGGATAGATTTGATTTTGTTAAAGGTGGCAGTATTATCATCTCCTTTAACAAGGATTTCGAAATCTAAATCCAAATTGCCTTTTTCTTCATTGAAATGTTCGATAAATGAGACTAGAAGAATTGATAAGGAATAAGAGAACATTCTTACGTTGTTTTTGACTGGCAATGAAGATGATGGATTTTTTGGTGAAGAAAAGCATAGAGTCGACAAGTTCATAACCAAACAACCAGACACTATTGAGAAGGTGAATAAGGTGAAAATTTGAAGGGGATCTTACTAGATGGCAGTAGTTTTGATCTTGATGGACTCTTCATTATTTTTACCATTGAGGATGCAGATAGCATCAATATCAGAGAATTCTTTTTGGGTCTAAAGAGATTAGAAGAGAGGATGGGTAAGGTGGAGATACATCTTTCCAATGAGAGTAGAGACTCTTGACACGTCTGAAGAAGTTAGCAGCAGAGATTTGAGGTTTTGCGCTCATAATATTTGATTTTATCAAAAGTGTGTGTTTTAAAAATCGATTATCGAATTTGTATTTTGCGCTTAAATAAAGATCCTCTCTTGTGTGAGACAATGATCTTTTTGAAAATATTTAGAAAAAGTGAAGAAGGCTTGAGAAAGAATAATAGACTCTTAGTGTTTCGCTCTACTGGGAATTCAAGGAAGTTTCTTTCCCAGAAGAGAGAATGGACAGAAGTTAGGTATTGGGATGGATAAGATTTATTTCAAGGATAAGCTTTCTAGAATATGAAGAGAAGAACAAAAACGAAGAGTGAAAGGAAAAAGAGATGCAATTGGTCGTTCTCAGACTCGTGAAGATGAAAGAGAACTTAGTCCGAGAATTCAAAATCAAAAAAAGTCTCTTAAAATGTATTTATAGATA